>Ga0123342_1002504_pt1 | contig 30514 bp, 14 predicted proteins | sample Turbeawhitnodule_FD_89960 | JGI IMG/M metagenome (GOLD analysis project Ga0123342, IMG submission 89960) | Root nodule microbial communities of legume samples collected from Mexico - Turtle bean Mexico white nodule | ecosystem: Host-associated > Plants > Roots > Nodule | place: Mexico: Nepantla... | reverse complement strand
CTTATTAATGTTTTTCAAATGAGGATTACAACTCATTTATGAATAAGAATAGAGATAGATTGAATTAAAATTGGTAATCCTTTCATGAGTTTTATTAAAATAAATAAATTAAACTATTATAAAAATTGAATTAATATAAAATTAAATTAATATGAGATAAATTAAAATATTATAAAATTGAATTAATATGAGAGAACATAACTAAATATAAATTGACTTATGTATTTGTTCTATAATTATTTCTTCTATGTTCTATGTAATATATTTCTCATATCTTCTTATACTAAAATCATTTAATGAATTTTTCAGGTCTTTCATTCTCAAAGATACCAATGGAGAAGGGTGGAATGGTTGATTCATCTCAGTGTTTTACCGATAAAGATTGTGTTCCCTTCGCTCCATTCATGAAATGTGGAGGAGGTGTTTTTTGCAGAGATGGTGCTTGTGCTTGTAAACAAACAAGTATGTAATATCAAAATATGGAGTCAGATATTCATCTTAATGTTTTTCAAAGGAGGATTACAACTCATTTATGAATAAGAATAAAGATAGGTTGAATTAAAATTAGTAATCCTTTCATGAGTTTTATTAAAATAAATTAATTAAACTATTGTAAAATTGAATTAATATGAGAGAACATAACTGAATATATATTGGGTTATGTATTTGTTATATAATTATTTCTTCCATGTTTTATGTAATATTTTTCTCATATCTTCTTATAATAAAATTATTTAATGAATTTTGTAGGTCTTTCATTCTCAAAGGTGCCAATGGAGAAGGGTGGAATGGTAGATTCATCTCAATGTTTTACCGATAAAGATTGTGCTCCCTTCGTTTCATTTATGAAATGTGGTGGAAGAGGTGCTTTTTGTAGAGATGGTGCTTGTGTTTGTAAATAAGCAAACATGTAATATCAAAAGATGAAGTGGGATATTCATCTTAATGTTTTTCAAAGGAGGATTACAAATCATCTATGAATAAAAATAGAAATAGATTGAATTACAATTAGTAATCCTTTCATAAGTTCTATTAAAAAATAAATAAATAAAACTATTATAAAATTGAATTAATATGAGATAAACTAAACTATTATAAGATTGAATTAAATTAGTTAATAATTTAAATAAATTGAGTTTAATTATATCATTATTTTAGTGAATTGAATTTAGTTTAATAGCATATACATGGTTTGAATTATTATCAATGAATATTTTATTTTCAAATATACTTTTACTTCTCACGTGTTATAGTTCAGTTGAATTTAAACAAACTTATTTAAGAGTGATTTAATTTTTTTAAAAATAAATTACTATAATAATTCAATATATTTTTTTAAATGATTATAATGTTTTATACAATTTAAATAAGTTTTATATCAATTTAGTCAAATATTTTTTAATGATTGTATATATGAATTTTCATGGATAAAAAATATATAAAAAACATTAAAGAAATATATTCAATGTTTTAAGAATAGTGATCAAATAACTTATATTTTTTTATTGCACCTTAGGATAAAAAAACAGAAAATCAAATGGTACATTTACATGCATAACCTAAGTTAATCAAGGAAACTAACTTTTACATTCACAATATTGTGTGCACAAACCGAGAAAGTTTTTAACACACTCACTTTTACTTTTTGACACTTAACAAAACCATCTACACCACCAAAAAATATAAAACAATACTAGTCTTTGTGGATTAAAGCTCATAAAAAAAACTTCAATATTAGTCGGTTGGAAATAAATAAAAAACTAATTTTCGATTAATCAGTTTGAAATTAAAAAAAATAATTTAAAAAGTACAATTTAACGATACATTTGAAATTATATCACTTCTACATTTGAATTATACAATCCAAAATACTAAACAACACTAAAAATAAATAATTTTAAATAATATATTTTAGAACACAATATCCAAATTTTTATATCACTCATTCCAGAGTCTTCCCAATAAAACTCCATAAAAAAACATTTTTCAGATTTTTCATGCCCCAATTAGAGATTACAATGGAGGTGCAACAAAAACTACGAGAGTGCAAGAAAAAAGAACCATAGTGATTTGCAAGAAAATTATATATATTCGGATTATATAATCTAAAAGCTAATTCTAAATAAAAAATAACTTTCAAATTATATAATCCAAAATCTAATTATAGAAGGTAATCATGAATTGAAAAAAAATAAATCCAAAATATAAATTACACTTTATGGGAGTGAGCCAAGTCACTTTTAAGCTGCATCCTATCACTTTTTTAAATTTCCAAAATTACTCTTATTTTGTATTTAAAAATCCAAAATAATAAATAAAATTCAAAACTAAATAAATAAATTTCAGATAAAAAAATCCAAAACAAAAAATTGAAAATACATTCCGGATAAAAATTTCTGAAATTAAAAAATGTGTTCTAGAAATTTAAATCCAGAATATTTATGTAAAAAGAATTCTGGAAGTAATTTTTATCTTCACCCTTTTTTTTATCTAAGGTTATTTTCGTCATTTTTGGGGGTATTTTTGTCATTTTTAATAGCAAATTGGTGTATGTTAGAATTGATATGGTGCAAGAAGAATTGGCCTTTCTACAATGATTTTGAAGTTGTTAAATCTTTTTATCCGTTTCTTTGTTTGTTCGTGAGCTAGATTTTCTTACATTCTTACTTGATTTCATATCTTTTTGAAACTCGTTCGCACACTCTTGTGATCACCTAATTTTATCTTTTATCTCATAACACATAAATAATTTAAATTTAAATTATATGTTTTTCTTCTTTTCTAGGTTAAGAATAAGTAAAAAATTGTTTTAAAATCAGATTGAAACTTTCTCTTAGTAACAAAAATATTGGTTTCTTTTTTTAAAAAAAAATTAAAACCTTTTAATTTGATAAACTTTTTTCAAGTAAAATTATTTTTGTTGGCTTATACTTGTTCTTTTAAAGGTATAATTATTTTTTTCCCTACATTAATGATAAATAGTCAATTTCGTCTACATTAAAATTTTTTAATCAAAATTTATATTTAAAAATATACTTTTTACTTAATTTTTTTAAAAAAATTATCTAACCTGCCGGGTAGACCCACAGATTAACTCTTATAAGGATGAGAAATCACATTTTCTTATAGAGAGAGTAAACCGGGCCAGGTAAACCCACTAACCAACATTGTCATCCTTAGAAAACAAAGGGCAGTTTCTTCCTGCACCTCTATATTTTTCTTCCTACACTCCCACAATGTTATGCAAAGATCAAACTGTCCCTATTATTTTTTAAAACTCTAAAATACATTTGAATTGTATTTATTTTGGATTATGAAATTTGGAAAATTTTTGGATTGACACTTCTAGTAAAATTTCTGATCCACCAATTCGTAATTTAAAATATGCATTTCACATTAAAAAATCCATCATTCAAAAAAAGCATTCCGGATCCATCAATCCGTAATATAATTAGTCTTCCAGATTCAGCAATTCAGAAATCAATAATTTATGCAGAAGAAACACCCTTTCATCCGAAAAAAAAAACGATGTAGTTATGGATTGATAAATCCGTAGCAGACTCTCATATCCCGATTTTCGGTACCCACAGTGCCTTTTCTAAATAAAAGGTTAAGGCCAGTTTGCCAGTTTCAAGATTTAGAAAATTGTGGTGTGCAAGAAGAAAAATGTAGGGGTACAGGAAGAAGAAGCCGAAAAAGGATCCATAAGTTTAAGGCAGTTTCTTCCTGTACCCCTACATTTTTCTTCCTGCACCCCCACAAAGTTGCACAAAGACAAAACTATCCCTATATAAAATGTACATTTATAAGTTTTTTTGTATTCCGGATTATGAAATCCGGTAAATTTTTGGATTGACCCTTTCGGTAAGTTTTCGGATTGATGCATCCGGTAATCTCCCAGATTGGCGCTTCCGGTTGTACATGAATGATAGTGTTAATCCAAAATAAAAAAATGCAAAACATCTATAATTGAAAAAACCATTCCAGATCCATCAATCCGTAATTCAAAATATGCATTCTGGATTCAGAAATCCATAATTGAAATAAATCATTCCGGATCCACCAATCCGTAATAGAAATTAGGCTTCCGGATTCAGCAATCCAGAAATCAATAATTTATGCAAACATTGCTTCCGGAACACCCCTTCATCCGGAATGCAACATGATTCACTCCCAGATTGATGAATCCGTAACACACTCTTAGATCCCGAAATTTTGGGGGTCAGTTTCGGAATTTACAAAATTATGGGGTGCAGGAAGAAACTGCCTAAGTTCTCTGCCCATAGTTCAGCCCAATTGAGAAGAACTAACGCCGTTTTCATTTCCAAGTTGTTCAGAAACTCTCTCACTTGAAACTTCATTTGGGAGTGACAGAGAGAAACAGCGACTGCACCATAAACCCTTTAAATCAAATCAAACAAATCCTTACAACACAATCGTGGATTCAAAACTCGAACAAAAAATGGGTTCTAAGAACGAAGAAGCTTCAGATGAAGGACCTATCAATTCACCTTCTTCTTCTTCTTCTTCTTCTTCTTCTTCTTCTTCTCATTGGACAACTCGAACCGTTATTCCAACCGTCCTCGCAGGTCTATCTCCTTTTCTCTCTTTTATTATGTTGCTTCTTTTATTTCCCAATAACTATTTTTTTCATCGGATCCCCATGCCCACGATCAACACTAGTTTTATTTTATATATACCCATGATTAGGCTGGAGGAGTTAATACCTATGGCATTCGTGTTTTGCACTAAAGAGTTGGTTTTTCACAACATGGCGATCCCTTTTTCTGCTGGAAAATGTGACATATTTACTGTCTCCAATAGGATTGTCTCGTAAGAAGATACATGTGGTTTTGTAGAAAAGTTAGAGAAGCTAATTTGTATTCTATTGCAGATTATTAAGATAATGTTTTAGTAATGTTTAATTATTCATTTAGTTCTTATAGTTTAACAGATTTTACCTTTTAGTCACTACATTTTAAATTTGTCCATTTTATCTTTATATATATTTTCTATTTTAACCGTTTTTAGTCCATGCTCAGATGGCAGGAACAAAATGAAATTAAAGTAGTATTTCTAAGGATTAAAATGGATGATTAAATGGTGTGTGAAATCAATGTTGCAAATTTACATTAGGTTGAGGATTTGAGTGGGGATAGAGAGTGAAAGAGGTTAGAGTGTTTGTATTTATGATGTTTGTGATTCTCTGGGAGCAGGGGTTGCTGGAGCTGGAACTGGGTTAATTTCAAAGCATCGAAAAACTCTTGGTCTTGCAAGTGTGTGTTCTAGCTATGCTGTGAATTTCGCCATCGTCACAGGGTGCTATAGTGGTAATTGTTGGATTTTCTTTTGATCTGATTATCTGCTTTTCAGTTTTGGAGATATGTTGTTGTATTTTGTATTTGATGGCATTGTTTGTGTTGATTAATGCGGCGTGTTTGGAATCCATGAATTTATTGATTTTCCGCGTTTCTTATGGATTTTGACTCCTCATTTTTTTTTTCACATGAGAGCAACATATTATGGGAGACAACCTGTGAACATTGTGCAGTCTTTCAAATTGAGGCTCTAGAATAATTGATTTTATCTTTGGACTTCATGTTTCAATTGCAAGGATTCAAGTCCAGTTTGTCTTAAGAAATTTTTTAGATATAATGTTGAATCCATGCATTTATCTTGCTCTCGTGCTGGGAATTTTCTAGTAACCATGAATTGAAAAGAGAAAGAAAAGAAAGATTTTTACTGAATAGAATGTGAGAAAGAGGAGAGCGCTCTCCTCCAAGTGTTTACCCTTCACGATAACAAATCTCCCTTTCTCCTATCCTTCTTCCCCTATTTATATCTTACTAGCCCTCTAACTAACTAACCCATTAATATTCTAATATCTTAACTAATTTCTCTTCCTCCTTATATCCTGACAATACACTCCTCCTAATATCAACCTTGTTTTCAAGGTTGGAGTAGTGGAAGTTTGATCCCATGGCTCTTCGTAATCACCATGATATTCACCCACTCTTTCTGAAAGTAATTGTGATGCTTTCCTACCGTAGGAGTGGAAGCCCACCGGCTACTGCATGAAATTTCAGGTCTGGTGGCTTGAGTGATGGTGGGGGATGAGGGTGGCTTTTGTATAAAAAGCCTTTTGAACCTTCCTTCTGCCTCGGTGCCATTGCCAAGCTGCCATAGATGCACTTAAGTTTAATGCTAAAGGCTCAACCAACAAGTTGAAATTCCAAGATTCCATTATTCATTGATATTCCAGCTTCCTTCTTTCTCAAATCTGGGTCCAACAATGATTCTGATTCATATTATGGAAATTTGAATTTGGAAAAATATGATGTTTTTTTGTATCTCCACCTTGGACTTCCTTTCTACTATTGGATTATCAAGAACATGGTCTTTGCCGCCCACATTCTTTACTTTCCTTGCCTTTCTCCTATCAATGCATATACTTTTTCCTCTACCATAATCTCTGTTTCTCTTGCTATTTTGCCTCATAATTTTTGGTTTCTTCTCCACTACGGGTGTGGTTCTTGGTCAATGAACTTCTTTAGTTCTACCTTTTGATTTAAAGAATTGCAATAGATTACTACACACTCAGCTGCCACTCTTTGAATCAATTTTCCTTTGGCCAAAATGCCAACATCTATAACACTGGCTCTTTCTCGATGATCGGATAGGCCAGGTGAATTTGTTAGGAACCAAGAATTGAAAACAGAAAGAAAAGAGTTTTTTATTGAATAGAATGAAAAGTACATTAAATTGGAGATCACTTTTTCCTCCAAGGGTTTCCCCTTTACAAAGGATTTACAATAACAACAAATCTCCCTTTCTCCTATCATTCTTCCCTTATCTATGTCTAACTTCCCCACTTACTAACTAACTATCCCATTAATTTTCTAACTATCTTAACTGATTTCTCCTTCTCCATCCTAACAATTTTAGATTGCAACCCTCCTCTATATAGATAAGTTGATTTATTCACTGGATCCTAGTTTGGGGCATGAACCCTAGTTGATGACTTTTTACCTAATTTAATAAGATCTAATTCTGTTTAATTTGTTAGGGGCACGCGAATTTGTGGCTGTAACTAGAAAAACAGGACCTGATGATTTATTTAACTCTGCATTAGCTGGATTTGGAACTGGTGCTATTCTTGGGCGTCTGCAAGGTTTAGTTCTACTCCTCTCACACTATTGCTGCGTGCTTGTGATTTTTGTCAGTCATTAACCATGGTGAATTATCTGTCTGTTCTTCAACTATCTTTTTATTATATGTTAAAATGAATTTTCTCTTGAATCTTACTATTACACTTTCTTTGTATTTGTATGATCTATTTGCTGCAACTTGTTACATATATAATTTATTCAGGACATTTGATCCTGCCCAACAATTTAGATCGAAATAACTTTTGCTTGATGAAATCTGAAATGTTTCTATCTTCAGTTTTCTTGCTCCTTTTTTTTTTCTTTTTTGTCTGTTAAATCTTTTTTTGCTTTCTTAACTTTTCTTCTATTGATTCCTACATTGTCATGCAAATTTGCATTAGTATCAAAACCATGATTCACTAGGGTAGTCAATAGCAATGAATTTCTTTTAAAAATAGAAATTGATCAATATTTTTATCGTGAAGAACTTGGATGTGCTATACCATTCTCAATTACTTGTAAGGAAGAAGAAAAGGTATCATGGTTATTTCAAGTACAGTTTTGTTCTCTATCTTAGATTACCACTTATTTTTAATATTCTAGCTAAGGGTAAGGTTCTTCGAGATTACCACTAGGGTTGATGTGGAAGTTACATCCTTGGAGAGGATGAAGGTAATGTTGAGAGCATCTTTGAATTGCTATGGTACCCAAGGGATTAGTCTCATGACAATGCTTATGGGAATAATTTGGTCAAAGAGAAAGAGTTTTCCCATATTGTTTAAATTTTGATAAATGCATTATTTTATGGTAAAGTAAATGTAATAATATGAGGAGACTAAATCAAAATCCGTACATAAGAATGAACCTCAAACCTAGACCAATCAAAACATAGGAGTTTAACACTTTTTATGAAAGTACACCAAAGAGAAACTATGAGGAAAACAAAAGAACCAGACCAATACCTACACCTTCAGATGAAGATCGCAAAAGAGACCTACACAAAACAAGGACCCAAAAAAACCAGATAATCATATTTTCTTAGTTTGACCTGCCCTAATATGCTTTTTAACACCTTTTCTAGGATTTTGACGCCTCCTAGTAATTTACAGAAAAGGCACAACCAATTCTGGCCGCTGCACCTTCTACGCACTACTAGGAGGCTTTGAAATCCTCAAAAAGGAGTTAAGAAGCTTGCTAGGGCAGGTCAAACTAAGTAAAAATGATTATTTGGCCTTCTTATGTAGGTGTTGTTCTTTTGTTTGCCTCATTGTTTCTCTTTATAGGTGTAAAACTCTTATATTCCGTTTGGTCTAGACTTGTATTATGTATGGGTTTTGGTCCAATCTCCCAATACTAGTTTGTACTCTTTTTTCTTTCTTTTTCCTTTTGTTTAATAATATTTTTTCATATAAAGGAAAATGATTGTTGGATGTCAGCCTAGCTAAGATGTCGGGTTTTATAATGACGTAAGTTTTATGAAAAATAAATAAATTTGGTCAATAGTGATAAGAGGCTCGGTTACAAGCCTTGAAAATTGATTTCATTTGTGAAATTTTAGGTGGTCAACGGGGTGCACTCCGGTACGGTGTCATCTTTGCTGTCGTAGGGACAGCAGCAGATTTTACTTTTTTGAAATTGAAAAATGCTTTTAGAGATCAGAGTAAAACAATATACCAAGACATTGAGAATTCAAAGAAGAGTGGATCTTGGTTAAAATTGCCAGAATGGTTTCCAGTTCGAGTACTCGATGAGGAAGCCCTTGCTGCTAAACGAGCTCAGGAAGAGCAATTCCTTCAGCAGAGGGCTAGGATTCGCAGCCTTAAAGAAGAAGAATCTTGAGAACTTAAATCTTTGTGGATGTTTTGCTGATCCTTGAGTGAAGCAAACTTCCACCCCGTAAAGCATTTTGTATACTCAATTTTATTTTATTTTATTGAATTAGTTTGTAATAATGTACTTCTCAACCTAAAAAGCAATGGCTTCAGCAGAGATTTTGAAAATGTTGAGATTGAAATTCATGTACTCATTTGGATTGTCTAATGATTTTTCCCTTAGGGTAAACAATGTCCAGTTACTACGTGAGGAAAATCTATAAATAGTTTAAATGTATTTTAGAATTTGGAATATACAATCCAATTAATATATTTCGAATTATATTTCAATATGTATTTCTTTATTCAGAATATATTTTTATTAAGGTAGTACATTTCTGAATTGTGGCATATCTTTGGAGTGCATTTTCTATTTTGTGTTATAGAATGTACTTTCAGGATGTAAACATTTATATTTCGAAATGTACAATAAAAAATGAATTATTGAATGTACAAAATAAAATATTGTATTTTAATATATACATTCTGAAATACAAAGTATGGATTCTGGATTATATTATATATTATGGAAATACAAATTTTAAAGGGGTAATAGAAATTTCTCTTCTGTGGAATGCATGGACTGAACTGTGTTATATAGCAACACTAATGCCATAGCGACGCTATTATGTCATGCTTTGCTTGTATCGCATTTGAGTTATTACTTTCTTTCTTTTCTTAATTGTTTTGTTGAATTTGCTACATTATCTTGGTCTCCTTATCATTCCCAAAATTGGATTATTTCCAACATTTGTTTCTACATGTTGGACTGGTAGTGCACATGATCTCTAGTAATCTACAATGATATTTATTTTATTGACATGGCTTTCTATACAATGCATCTACTACCTTCTTTCTTCTCCACTTTTAAGGGCTTTCATATGGAAATTAATGTTGCATTAATCTGTTAATCTTTGACAAAAAAAATGTTTATGTTTCCAGTTTCAGTTCTCTTTTTAATATGTTGGTAAAGTAATTTGCTGTTATATAATCGCAAAATTATTTTTTATACTTGTCTCTAATCTCTTCACAATGTCCTAGATGATTGACAATTCTTGTCTTTCTAGATAGCATAAAATTTTGCACTAATTCATGATTAACGTGCATATCGTATAATTTATGATTAACGTGCATATCGTACATGACAAATAATTAGGTTAAAGTTAAAATGCTTTTTTGTCAAGAAGTTGATGAAGAAAATAGTTTTAGCTCGTGTCTCGAGAGATCTTTAATATTTGTTTTATATTTGATTTTGAATGGAACTCTTTGGCAGACAAACATTCCCTGCAAAAATAAAGTAATAATATGAATGTTTATTTTAAGTACGAAATTTGCTTAGTCTACGTGTAGCTTCTCATGCTTAGTGCACATTTATTTATTTTTATGTGCGTTAACTTTGAGAAAAGACTGCACAACATTGTATCGTCTATTAAACAAAACACTTGGACTTTCATGATTTGTTGTTTTTATAGAACTATCATCTTATAGATGAAATATGATAATGTTTTATACACTACAATGTTTATTGCTTTATGCAACACTGAAGCTGTTCACAAACATATATAAGTGTGGCTTAAAAGTGGAAAAGATAACACTTTTACAAACACTTATAAACCATTATAAATCATGATTTTGGAAGACATAAATGTTTAAACCACAATTTTATTGAGTGACCTTTAAAGAAAATAATAAATCACACTAAAAAAGTGTGGTCTAAAATGATTCATAAAATTAAGTTTTTTTTTCCACATTTCTCCCAACACTCTCTCCTTCACCACATTCCTAAACCATCGTCCCTCACAGTCTCCGCCATCTCCGCCACCGCACTTGCCGAGACAGAAACCGAAGACCGCTCGCGTCCTTCTCCTGGAAGGAACCGACAAGCGATGCTAAGGTCTCACTCTCCCTCGCTTTCTTTCTAACTCCTACATTTATCTGTTTCGTTTATCAGTATTGTTTATGTAAATAAATATATCTTTTATTTTGCATGGTATCAGTTGGGCTAATACAATGTTAATTAGTTTATCTATTTCGTTTATAATTAAATTAATATTCATGATATGTGGTGTTAAGGCTTAACTTATGTAAATTAATATATCTTTTATTTTGTAAATAAACATTTATCATATAAACATTTAAAAATAACTAAAAACTTTTAGTTTTTAATTATAAAATAAATTTTAAAAATTAATATTTTAGTGTAATATTTTATATTAGTATTATTTCTAATTAACCTTGAAGATTGAATTGCTATAGAAAAGTTGGCGTTTAATTCGAATAAATTATAAAATTCTATATAGCGTGGTGAAATCTAACTTTAACCTAGGAAAACTACAAATATTTAAAATATACTCCACTTAAATTAAATTGCATTTTTTTAATTAAATCTGTTTTTGTATTTTTTTAATGTTTATTGAAATAACACTATTTGAGGTATAAACACAAGCTGTTCTATGGTCTTCCATATATAATAATCTAAACATGAGCTGTGTCAGAACAATGAAACCTATGAATAAGATATATAATTCAAATTCAAATGATTCACAATAGCCTTGGATATATTTAATCACAAAATTGAAACAAAAGGTCAAAGGAAAATGGATCCAATTGTTCATGATTACACATGGCTCATACATATAATAAAATTATTATAGTAACAACACAAACATACTATATATAATATTATTTTTATTTTAAATTATTAAAACATCTTTAATTATTAATAATTTATTTTAAAATTTATGTGCTTATAATATTTTTTTTATTTGATATGAAAATTAAAATATGCTTTTCTTTCTAACTTTAAACTTTTTATAATATCATATGCTTTATTGATTTTAATTTTTTGAATTTAATAAATATTTTAGTCTATAAGAACATGAGATGAATAACAAAAAATTTCATACTTATAAGATATTATAAACAAAGATGAGTATGTATTATATTCAAACTCACACATCTATTCTCGCATGCCGTCGTCCAAATAAATTTAATATAGTAAAATTCATTGATTATTTTTATTAATTTGTTAATTTTTTTCTGTATTTTTTCACGACCTTTTAGTTAATTTCTATGTTCTTTTAGAAGTTAAAAACTTGTTCGATCTTATCTTACTAATTTTTTATTAGTAGTTTTTTATAATTAATATTTTCTAATAGTTTGTAATATTTATTATCTTTATTTATTAATTTTTTAATCATTCAAGGTAAATTTTTTCAAGTTAAAATTTATTTATTTTTATCTTCTTAGTGATAATGATATATAATAATATTTTTTTTTTATATTTATTTAGATTGTTTGTTTTATCTATTATAACTTTTTTAGTACTACAGAATCGAAAATGACATGCTTCAAAAAAAAATAAAAAAAATACAGATAAATTAAAAAAAATTAATTTCTAAGTATTTAAAGATAAATAAAACATATTTTAACTAATTTTAAATTACTCGGATTGTTCTTCCAATTTTTGGTTTGACGAAGTGTGTAAGCTAATGTTGAAGCTGGACTCAAGACTTGCATAATATTAAGTTTATATATATAATTCAGAGAAAAGTTTTGTTAGTTTGAACAATAAATAACATATATTTAATATTATTTATAATAATATAATAATATTTTTAAATTAATAAATAAAATAAAAATAAATAAAATATTAATTTATTAAAATATATGGTGTATGTTTTTTATTTATTATCAAAGGTGTTAATATATCATCGTGTCAAAAATTAGAGATAAACATTCAAATTTTGTAACATCAATTAACATTCAAATTATAATATTATTGTATATTTTCATTCTTCAAAATATATAATAAAAAAGTTAATTTAATTATTTTTCATTTTAAAAAAAGAAAACAGGTCAATGCATATCAACCTGTCTCATCCAATGTTTGTCCTCTATATTCACGGGTCATGCAGAATGAGTCAGAACGATCCAATAAATTAAAAATATCAACTCAGTTAATTAAATTGTATGATAAACTTATAAAAATAATAATTTATTCAAAATATATGTAAAATATTCTTATATACTTACGTAAATATCTTTTAATTTATATATTTTTTTAAAAAATTAATAACGAACGTTTTAGTCGTTTAAATTAAAAATCTAAAAAAAAGAATTCATAAATTATATGGTTTAAAATGAAAATTAATTTATTAACTTATTTTTCACAAAAATACAAATAATGGTTGTTAACTGGTTCTACAACGTTGACGCTATAAGCACTTATTATATTAGATATTAGTTGTTTTTCGTTTTTCTTTAATGAAAAAGACCTTTTTATTAAAATAATAATTCCTTTTCAAACTCGAGAAAAGGATAGTGATGGCGATATGATGTTTTTTTAATTACTTTTCTCTTTGTTTGCATAAGTTTTTTCGTAAAATAATTTAGAAGAAATAAAATAAAATATTCCATATAATAAATTAGATTTTTTAGATAAATTTGCATAAAAAAACTACATGAGATATTGTATTACATTATTCCTCAAAATATTGTATTATAAACCAAAAAAATATTCCTCAAATCTTATTATGTATCTCAGACACCTGTGATGCTAGTTAAGATCAAACTGGATCCATTTTCTGTTCATATTTTCTTATAATTTTTGGGATTAAATATGTAAATAATTTGGACTTTGAATGTTCATGGTCATAGGTTTCATTAGTTATGTATATATGCTCTCAGTTACACAGCTCATGTTTTGATCGTGTTTTTATGGCAGAAATCGTGCTATTTAAACAACAATTAAAAAAATATATTAATTAAAGGATGCTGATAAAAAAAATAAATAATAATAATTAATTAATTAAAGGATAAAGTTTAGGTGGTATACTTTTAAATATTTTTAGTTTCCTTGATTAAATTTAGATTTCAGCAAGCTATAAATAAAGATTGGTATTACACATCAACTTTGTTTAATTTATAGCATTGAATCTTCAATTTTAGTTTAAAAAATAATACTAAAACACTAAAATATTACACTTAAATGATACCCTTAATTTGAAAAAAAATGCTAAAATCATTTGTTAAAATTGAATTTATAAATTATAAAGTAGAAGTTTTTTTATTTAAAATAATAATTATTTTATAATGATTTACTGTTATGAATTAAACTTAATATGTAGAAATAATTTATGAACTTTAAAGTAAAATATAATTATTTTTAAATAAAAATACAATATTAAAATAATTACTAAATATAAAAGTAAAATAATATATACAATTCCTTATTTATAATAAATATAAGCATATTACTTAATTAAATTATATGTCTAAAACATATAATTATCTTAAATTGAGATATTTTTTTTAATTTTTTAATTATACTTATTAATATTTTTTATTTTTAATAATAAAATAAATGTAGTTAATAATAAAAATGATAATTTATTAGAGAAGCTAAAGATTTAAAATTAATAAATATTTTTTAAGGACTTAAAAATATGTAATGTTTTATTTATAAAGAAATACACTTGAAGTTGATAGGTGTGAATGAATGTTTTGCCATGTGATATATTTATATGTGTTCACATATAATTACTCTCACATTCAACCCAGAAAGTCTTTCAGGGCATTGTACAGGAGGGTTATTGAATTACTACTTCCTATTGTTTATAATATTTATTTAAGTTTTATTTTGCCGAAATTAAAAATTATTTAATTTGGTTAATTTTAAGTGAGTTATTCATTATATTTTTTTATTTTAATATATATATATATATTTATGTATATATATTTATGTATGCTCACCTTTTCTTTATACTATTATAGTTAACTAGAAGATGGATTTTGCGAAATAAAATAAAAAAAAAATCAATTTGTGACTTTGCGAAACAAGTTACAAGTTGGGAGTCCATGATATTTACTCACCAACTTGAGAGGAGTATTGAAATAATTATATTTTTCATATAAATGTATATAGTAAGTGTATCAATACATAATATACGTGATAAAAATAAGATAATAGTTTGATGTAATTGTCGATAGATAAACCTATGGAGTAACACATTATATAAAACATATCTCTCTAATCTGATTGATTATAAATAAACAATAGATATGAACATAAAAAATATTTTTTCCATAATATTTTGATAAATAGCATGAACCCCTTTTATACCAGTATTTTTTTTCTCTTCTTTATTTTTTACTTAAATCTCTAATCGTTATTCTTTCTTACTAATCCTAATTATGGTTGAAATAAAATCCCAAATTCTAACAATATGAATATTATACTATTTGCAGGTGTTATAACATTTTTTGTGTAATAAGAATAAAACATCTAGAAAACACTTCACATTTATTATTATCTTGCCGAAAAGAAAACAATTATAAATTTGATGTCAGAAAATAATTATAAGTTTGATGAAGAAGGGTTGGATATTTATGAGCACAAAGCGATAGGATTAAATATGCAGAATGCGATTAAACATGGTGGAACGTCACACCCTAAAACCTAGTAAAAGACTATGTTACGTCACACGCTGTTTGTCAACTTTCACATTATGCAAACTTGTATTCTTTTAATGAAGGTGCATTCACACCTTGAAAATGAGTTGGATGAGAAATTGTGTCCTTCAAAATGGCCTTATAAATGAAGTTGGAAGTGTGCATTTAGACGCAAAGCATTCCCATTTTCCTCTTCTTTCCCACAAAAATGGAGGCTTTGGAGGCTGCAACTCTGGTTATATCTCAAACCAAAGAAGGAGATGCTTATTTGCTGGCCTCAACACAGGTCATTACCAACAGAGAAGGTGCAAATTTAACTCCTTTTTAACATATAATCTCTCGTTTCTTCATTCATTTCTTGTTTAATTCCAACCTTCAATTTCACTTTAAGCATAATTCAACCCTATAAATATCCACCTTATGTCGAAAAATAACAGCTCACGTGTAGGATAACATATTATGAGCAGATCCGATAGCGGGTGATCTGATAAGCCCATCAAAGACTTGTTAGAATAGACTCAAAATAACTCTGATACCATATTATATTATAAAGTGGGCTTTAAACTTAACTTAACCCTAGAAAACCGACTCATGAAACAAGGTTTCCACCCATTTATATACAATGAAATGTCTTAATCTCTAGTTGATATTGAACAACTTTATTTTTATTTCTATACTTGTTGTTTTTAACTGTAAGTTAGAAGTTTCACATTCGAATGAAGACAAATATCATATAAAAAAATTAACATTAATATATTATGTTAAAATTTTACATTGAAAATAATATCTTTCAATCTTTTATATAAATTTAGTTATAATTTATCCAATTTTAAATTCTCAGGTTTATTTCTGATTTTCTTTTAAATTATTATTTTATTATATGTTAAAGTTATTGAACCCAAAGTATTACTACTCTAAAAGAACAGTATAGGTAAGATATATTTGTACAAAACCTTCACAAAAAAGAACAATGAAAAATATAAAATAAAATAACATTTTTTTTCATAAATTAGATTTCAGTCATGTATAATTTAGTTGTAAAAACTTTATAGTTTTAACTTTTTTTGAATTTTTTAAAACACTTGTTGTTTTCAGCAGTAGGGCTAATGGGAAGTTTGAAACACTTTTGTTTTCAGTTGTTCTTCCTGCTGAAGCCATATCCAAAACAGTGGTGACAGAAAGAGGGAATGAAGCTGAAAATGGAAAAGATGAAGTTGTGGAAGAAAAGAATGATTCTGCTAAGCTTTATTTCAACCCTTCTGATTCTTTTGTTTACATGAGAAATGGTGCAGCAATTGGTATAGCAATGTCACCTACAGAGGAAGTGCGTGAAATATATTTGAAAAACATGTTCATGATGCCTCCAAACCATGAATTCTATTGCCCTCAGTGTGAAGTTTGCATCAGCAAGGTCTTGCTTTGTTCCACAACACCACAAAAAGTTCCTTCAGTTACAGTACCTCCAGTTACAGTGCCTCCAGTTACAGTGCCTCAAGTTACAGTGCCTCCAGTTACAGTGCCTCAAGTTACATTGCCTCAAGTTACAGTGCCTCCAGTTACAGTGCCTCCAGTTATAGGTGCAGTTACTGATGAGAATCAAGTTATTGAACGAGATGAAGATGATGTTGAGTGTCTGGTACGATGCTCAACGTGTTTCAGTTTACTCGTTCAGAAAGGTAACTCGTGTTTTATTTACCCCATTTGCTTTATGCACTCAACAAATTTCAAAATGCACCCTATTAGTAACACCAAATAATTCAAATATTTTCTGTAATTTTAAAGTTTTAAATAGGAGTAACTGGTTCAGAAATATTTTTTGGATTTTGTGTTCTGTAATAAATTTCCAGATTATTCTGTTTTCAAAATATATTTTCAGGTTTTGTTTTTTTAAATTGTTTTAGAATATAATTTTTGTATTTTAAAATTGCTTTTTTAAAATGAGATTTAGAATATAATTTTTTTGCGTATTTTTTAATTCCGGATTTTCAATTTTGGAATGAAAAATAATTTTGAAATTTTAAACATTGATTAGGTATAGGTGAAATTTTAAAATCACTGTGAAGGAAGCAATTCACTTTATTTACTGTTATGACTCTGATTAGTGTCTTTATATAATTAAAAAAGTAATAAAAATAGTATACTAGGGGGAAAACAATCTAAATGCATGTCTAATTAGAGTTTTCTTTTTAAATTAGGGAAATGGATATATTTTAAATAAATTACAAAATGTGGATTAGTGGTGTTTTAAATATTTTAATCATTTTTAAAAATAGTAGTAACCGATTTTTAAAACATATAATTTTATTTTTTTTAAGGAAAAAGTTTAACAGATGTTTTAAATACAACTTTTCAAAAACATATATAAAAAAAAATTGAATCGTATTTTAAATTATGACTTCTACATAGTTAAAAAAGAAATCGTATTCTATAATTTATTTGGAAGATATTAATTTTACTATTTTCTTTTTAAAAAAATCCTAAAAACGTATGTAGACTATGTTAAATTAAAAAAAAAAATCATTATAATTTAGAAACTCGTTGAAATGTAAAATCTATAATTGTTAATTTTCAAAAGAAAATCATTAACACACAGCATAACATGGAAATTTGTTACTTTGAATGAAAGTTATCAAGAAATTAGTCTTTGATTCTACTTCTTAATAAAACACTGCAAAATTATCTTATATCGTTGAACAAATCTTTGTCATTAGCTTGCAGGTACGGAGACTTTTTTTTTATTTATAGAAATCAAAAGATTACTATTATATATATATTGTATTAATTTATATTAATGAATTTATTTATCAGTTAATGCATTATGCTGTTAGTGTTGATTTATAATATTTATATTACTGATTTAATCCTTATTAAAGAAAAAAAAATATACTTATGAAAACATGTCTATTAACTATATACAATATTTTGTAAATATACAAAACTTTTTAGATAAATGTTAATTTGAACATTCATTGATGTTACTTCTGTATATACTTCCAAAGTACCAAGCAGCCTAATTTTACTATATTTTGTCTCTATTTTCATTATGAGAATTATCAGTAAGGAATAAATATATTTTCAGTGATTGATTAGATCACGCAAATTAATTAAATATATTATCTGTTTGTTCAAACCATGTGATATTGAACAGCAAAACGCGTAAGAAATACTCAGAAGTAGAGTACATGTTCTACCATTTAATACTTCACATTTTTTATAGCAAAGAATTAATTAAATTAAACACTTACTTAACATAAGTGTTTAATTAATTGATATAGAATATTATCATTGACTTTGACTTTTTCTTCTTCTTTCTTTGAACAGGAAAAGAGTTTTTCACTGGGTTGCTGCCACGAGTTCCTCAAGGTAAGTTTTTTTTAGTCATGTATAATTAGAAATAATCGTAATTTATACCTTATTAAATATGTAAAAGTCAACAAAGTTAACCTATTTAATTTCTCTTTAAATTAATCATTTAGCAATTGGACACAATTGATTGACTTCTGAATTAGCTAACCACACAATTCATTGACTTCTTATTGGATTATAGCAAAGGACAAAACACATTATACATTTCTAGAACATCATTGAATAAAAAATCAATATTAAAAATAAAAAATTAATTATTATATTATATATCTAAATTAAACACTATTTTAGAAACTAAATAATTATTATATCCAAATTAGTTTTTATAATTGATAAATAATTCTAAATTTATATTTAATTAATTATAAGATTTTAGCTAATAACTTTAAAATTTAATTAATTAATAGTTTAAATAATGGTAATTAATTAAATATTAATTTAAAAATTATTTATCAATAATAAAAAATTATTTCAATATCAATATTTTTTAATATTTTAAATAATATTTTATTTAATCTATAATAATTATAATTTATTTTTTCACTAAAATTAATTTCTATTTAATAATTTTTTTAGTACTAATATATTGAATTAATTTCTTAATTATATGATCAATTTTTTATTTTTTTTAATAATATTTTTTTCGTGTGATGAAAAATGATTGTTCTTACTTGAGATGTCAGCTTAGTTGAGATCTCAAATTACATTTTTTTATCAACAATAAAAAATAAATAAATGAAAACCATTTAAGGAGTGATCTAACTCTTATAGAGAAATATTCATTATCATCCTTTTAACTAAAATCGTCTACCAAATTGACAAATGTACTACATTAAAAAAACACAAAAAAGACATTAAGAGATCAATCTCATAAAAGTCAAAAAATTCAAAACCTAATTAAAAAAATAAAAATAAATAATGAATCTCAAGTTACATAACATGCCTGAAAATTTTTATTTAAAAAAAATAAACCTTATAAATTTTTTTTATTGATGATGATGACAAAGAAACGTTGAATGAGGTGGCGACTAAATAGTTTTCTATTCTTGCACTAGAGAAAACAAAGCATAAATAAAATAATAAAAATGTGAGAGACTTACTTGTCATATTATATATAATATAAATGATGAAGACATCACTCATAATTTTTAAAGTCACTATCCTTATAAATGGTGGAATGTTCCACACATGAATGATAAAAATTATATTTAATTCTTATAACTTATTTAACATATTATATTGATTATGGTATATTTTGGTTGAAATCAGAGGGAGGTTCTGGAGAGGTATCCATTACTGTAACAGGTCCATCTACTAGTGTTACACCAGGTATCATCATCAGAAGAACAAAAGCAGGAAGAGAGAGTAATAAGGGTTGGGAAGTTCTTAAAAGCATCGTCTATGGTGGTTTGGCTGAAATATTAGCAAGTCTAAGTGTTGTCACATCTGCAGCAAGTGCTGATGCTACCACATGTATGTAATCAACTTTCATTTCTCCTACTTCTGCATTTTTTTTTAATTTTTAATTAGAAGAAAATTATTAAATCAAAATTCATTTTGTTTTAAAAAAATTAATTATTATATTAATTAAATTAAATTAAATTTTAAAAATTAAAAAAATTATTAATATATAAAGTATTTTTTTTATTAATAAATAATTTCTAAATTAATATCTAATTAGTTATCAAGATTTTAATTATTAATTTTATTTAAAGTAATTAATTCTTAAAATCTTACTAACTTATCATATATTAATTTAAAAATTATTTTATAAAATTTATTAATAATAAAACTACTTTATATAAAATTTATTAATAATAAAACTACTTTATATATTAATAAATTTGTAACTTTTAAAATAATATTTAATTTAATTAATATAGTAATTAATTATTTTTTATTTTTAAAATTAAATTTTATTTACTAATTCTTTTAGATTGTATCTCATGCATGGATTTTACTTTAAATTATTATACTGTTTTTCCTTGGATAAACAAACTATCTAATAACTAATGTAAGTAACCCACTAGAATATCAAACCAGTGTAATTTATGCATGAATTTAATTTAACAATCCCAAATTTTCTTTACTGAGATCTATTCCTTAATTTCAATGAAAAGGGTATGAATAAAATAATAACAAATTGCTCAGTAAAATTAAAAAAAATTGAAAGAAAATTTAATAATTAAAAATTAGTTCATATATAAATTAGAAATAAAAAGTTAACAAATTTATATTGAAAATAATTTTGATTTATACATACACTAATTTTAATATATGAAAACATTATGTTTTTCTATTTTCTCTATCATAGAAGTTGTTAGGAAGATTTTGTTTTTCAAACATGTTATTAGTTTAAAACTTTATTCCTGAAATTATATGATATCATTGACCAGAAGTTGTGCTAGCAAATTTATATTGACTATAATTTTTTTGCTGAAATTGTGTTTGCAGTGAGTATTGTTGCTCTGGGCATTGCAAATTTGATTGGTGGATTTACAGTGTTGACACATAATGTGAGTTTTTGTTCATTGCATGATTGCTGTAATTTTATTTTCATGAAACTAAGTGTTTCTATATACATGTTACAGCTCAGGGACTTGAAAGCTTCAAAAGCAAGAGAAGAAGGAAGTGAAAGAGATGATGCAGAAATGGATAAATACTATGAACTACTGGGAAATAGGGAGAATTTCTATCTTCATGCCTTTGTTGCTGTCTTATCATTCCTTATATTTGGGTTAGTGCCCCCAATAGTTTATGGCTTCTCATTTCGTGAGAGTGATGACAAGGATATGAAGCTTGCAGCAGTTGCAGGAGCTTCTCTGATTTGCATCACATTGCTTGCCATTGCCAAAACTTATACCCAAAGAAACAATAATAGTTTCATGAGTTACTTCAAAAGTGTGACATTTTATGTTACCTCTGGAGTATTGGCCTCACTACTGACTTATGTGGCTGGAGCCCAGATGAAGAAACTGGTAGAACAGCTTGGATGGTTTCAACCACAATCAAACTTCGGTTTGCCTCTTCCTCACACCAGTGTTCAGAATTCTGGATGGAGTTCATTCTAATAAGTAATTTGATCCATTTTATCTGTAAAAGAATAAATGATAGTGTTTTCAGTACTATTACTCATTTTTTATAAAAAGGGTGTTGGACAATGTGTGTAATATCAAGCTTTCATGCATGTTTGTTCTTATTTTGTTTTTTTTTAATAGTTGATTGATTGGTGTTGGAGATATCATATTAATTAAAATATTTTTTTATAATATATAAGTGAATGTAAATATAATTTTATGAGTGAATTTTATAAAATTGAATTAAGATTTTCATTATTTTATTATACTGTATAAGTTTGAAAGTTATGCTGAGTAACGTGTGAATGAAATGCAAGCTTATTGGAAGCTAGATCTGATGAAACTCATTAAAATAAGATTGAAATACTTCTCCTGACTTAGGTTAGGTTAGAATGTTAGTTTCCCTCCTTTAATTAGTACTTTTTAATTAGTACTGTATATGTTTTTGGTTTTCTTATTTGTTTTTCTGTGATTTAGTTTCTGTATTTAAAAAAAAATACTTTTAGTTCATCAATTCTTAATATTTTAAATATGTTTTGTTTTTGTTTATTTTAGTCTAATGGAACCCTAAATCTAATTATTCATTTAAAGTACCATCAAGTAATGATTTTGTTAGTTAAAATGCAAAATAAAAAGAAAAAAAATTATAATTAAGGGTTAAGTGTTAAATTATTGTAATTTTTTATATTGGGAAGTTATGTCTCTCTCAATTTTTTTTTTGTTATCTTCTAGAGTTTTCTTCTGTTTTCTTGAAATTAGAGGGAGCTTAAGAAGGTACAACCTGAAGAGGTGAGAATACTTGAAGTGTCTATACTTGTTAAGTGTGTTGGTTAATGGAAGCTTTTAAGCAATTGTTTAAGTGGATTGGTTGTTTCCCAAGTTTAGGTGAACCAAACTAATTTATTGTGTGTTGATCTCTCATTACTCTTGTTGTTGGTCATGATTTATTGTTTTCTCTATTCCTTTTGTTATAGATCTATCTAGACAATTTTATTAGATGATCTAATTAGATAGTCACTTAAATGGTCTATCTTTATCCATTTCAAGTAAGAGTCCAGACTCCATTTAACCCTCTTCTAGAGTTAGCTGCACTTATTACGTCGTCATCCCAAATTGTATTTAGAATGCGAAACTAAAGCTAAAAAAATATTTAAATTGTATTTAGAATGCAAAACTAAAGCTAAAAAAATATTTCATGTATGTGACTTAGATCGAATTAGGTACTTTTAAATTTGAAAACAATGAGGAGCAAAACTCTTAAGAATTGTGAGTTGGAAAAAAAAATCTTCTAAACTCTAAAAAAATAAAATATGCACAAGAAAAATGTTTATTTTCTTCTTACTACAACAAGAAATTACACTTGAAGCTTCAACGACTTCTCTAGGAGTTATGAACTCTAGATAGGTACTTTAAAAACATGAGAACTACCACATTTAAAGCCAATTAAAATGATAAAAATTTAAAAATTAAGATAGTTAAGTTTGTGAATGACCTTCATAGAAAAATTAAAAATATAACAAAATTATATGAGTATCATTCTTCATAGAGTTGGTGAGCCATTAATAATGTGGGAACCCAACTAAAAAATTAGGTTTTGAGAAGGATATTAATAATGATATCTACTATAACTCAAGTTGGAAGGATAAGGTCAAAGTCAAATGACTAAAACCCTTCCAAGTTCTCTTAAAGGTCATTCCTTGCTGTGTTTTTAAGGGTCTAATGTCTTTCTTCTACAATTTCTACTTCTACTGCTACCTTTTCTCATAAGACTATAGTTTAATAAATCCTTCAAATGTTTGGTATATGAGCACACTGTTTCTAATTTCCCCACAAGAGAAATATGATCTCGAGAAGAAAGAAATGTGGATAGTGAACATTCTTTCATTTCTTCTAGTTCATCCTCTTTTTTTCCTTCTTCTAGTGATGAATATTATGTTATATCATGTATATATGACCTGTTAGGTGAGTGCTTATGTTATTATGTTAGGTGAATGCTTGATCAAGTAAAAAAAACTTTGATTATGAAAACAGAAAATATTTTTCATATTATTAGGTGCCTAATCAATAAAAAGTTATTTTTTCTCATAATTGATAATGAAGTTGCACTAATGTGACTAAGACAAAGTAGTATAAAAAACTTAGTATTCTTATGTCCACTCATTTAAGTTGCAATGATTAAGTAAAAATGGAGAAATTATTGTAAATAAAGAAATTTTCGATACTTTAACTAATGGTAGGTACAAAGATGAGATTTATGTAATGTTGTGAAAATGAAAGTAATTTATACAAAAGTTTATTGATTATCTAACTCTCATAACCTCTATCGTGGAAATCCAAAATAAAGTTATATTAAATTTAGAATAACTTTTTTTATCGATAAGAAAAAATAAATAAATGTGATCCATTTTAAAAGTGGTTCAATTCTCATATAGACAAAAAAAAAAACGCATCTATCTCCATACAAAAATAAAAACACAAAAATACTGCCAACTGCCTAATATACCAACTAAAAACAATAGTAAAATCAAGGACCAATCCCACCGTCCTATAAACAACTTTTAATCGATTGCATATATACCAAGGATTTTAGGCACTAGTTAGACAATGAGAAACTCACTGATGGTACTTTTAAGGAAATACAAGATCAAACATTTAAAAAAAAAAAAATAAACGCATCTATCTCCATACAAAAATAAAAACACAAAAATACTGCCAACTGCCTAATACACCAACTAAAAACAATAGAAAAATCAAGGATCAATCCCACCACCCTATAAACAACTTTTAATCGATTGCATATATATACACCAAGGGTTTTTAGACACTAGTTAGACAATGAGAAACTCACTGATGATATCTTTAAAGAAATACAAGACCAAACATTTATCTGTGTCAAAGAGAAAACTTCAGAATGATCAACCACTCTTCCATTAAATAAACAATTATTCCTATGTTTTTAAATCTCAGCTTAACAACGCGATCCAAACATTATCCAATTAGATTAACATATGTATAGCCTACTATAATCAAATACTTCAGAAAGTTTACCTATCATCCAAATCCCACAATGGACACCCTGCCCTCTATTGCATCAGTTTTCCACCTTAAGTGATGTCATCCCCCCACTATCTTCTTTCAGTTACAAACAAAATCAGACCAGATCACTTTTACCAGCTATCGCTTATGGGATCACCATGAGGCACCAAAGCATCCACAGTGTTTAATGACATAGTAGCAGGGTTAAATTTCAATCTGCATCTGCATATTTGACACCATGATTTGAATTGTTACTCTCTTACTCTTACAACTAATATATACTCACTCAACCAGCCCTTAGGTTTTGTATAAGATGTTTATATATATAAAACCACTCTAACTAATTCCACAAATCACTCCAACAAATCCATAATTTTAGCCACATGCTTTCCACTATTAGAAAGTGAACTAGAAGTTAGAAACATGAAACAAACAATTTGCATCAAACAGTTTGCACAACCAATATGTAGTAGATACTAACCATTATGAACTCAGTGGACTATATAGACAATCTTAAATTACTTTTTCACTAAGTCAATATCAACATCCATGATATTTAGTTTATTATTCTCATTCACAACAACCATTTTAAGTAGTTACACACATTCCCTTAGTATGATCCCCATCCGGTTTGTTGAACTCCAATCCCAGGAATCTGCATGGAAAAATTTGATACTGAATCAAACCATCCAAGATTTTCTATGAGTTCCTTCACAAGATCACCAGCTATGTAAGAAAGCAGTGAGGCCACAGCACCAGTACTGATATAGTAAAGCACCGTTTTGAAGTATGTGAAGTAGCTGTTTGGTCTCTTGATATATGCTTTGGCAATGGAAAGCAGAGTGATGCATAGTAGAGAAGCTGCAGCAACAGCAGCTAGCTTGAAATCCTTGTCACCACTCTCACCAAATGAAAAGCCATATACCACAGGTGGCACTGATCCAGAGACAAGGAATGATATGATTGCTATAAAAGCATGGAGAATGAAATTTTCCTTCTGACCCAGTAACTCTATGTACCGATCCACTTGTTCAGATTTCAGTTCCTCTAGCTGAAATGTAAACAAATACCAAGTTTCAAGTGCAAGTAATAACCAACATTAAGTAATCTATTGATCTATACATAAAGGGAATCAATAAATTTTGGTTGATTATTTTCAAACATCATGAATAATTCTATGCATGATTTCAAGAGGCTGAACTTTTCTTAGTGTGGTTTGTCATTGCGGATGTGCTCCCAAAATCATATTCAAGTCAACTGGAAGAAGCCTTTAGTGCAACGCTGCTGCTAAAACAAATACTAGCCATCTTTTAGTGCTGGTATCTATAGGGTTTCTTCTGCAGTGAGTTCATAGGCGTTTTTATGGTTTATAATAGTATTATGAATGCTCATTATGTGAAATTCGTTGATGCCATCATCATAACTATTGAGTATGCCAGTTCTAAAGGATGATATTATTTGTGGTTGGAATTTGATTCTCAATTGGTGGTGAAAACTTTCAACCACCCTTATTTGGTGCCGTAAAAGTTCAAATGAAGATCGAATCTGTCTTAGAATTTCTTAATATAATTTCAAATTATTCATATTTTTTTTATAAACATAACTTTTTTTGTTGCTTGGTTTCACATTTTATCTTTTAGGAATGTAAGTCTGAGTTTAAGTCACACTTTGAGAAGAAATAGAAAATTAACATCATACAAAGAAGAAAATCCATAAATTATAGTCTTAGATTTTAGATTGGAGATGTTATCAATTTCTTATGTGAATTTAGTTCAAGTCTCATTGTTGTAATTTATTTCCATTAGATAGAAATGAGAAAGTGAAACAATATATAAGAAAGAACACACAAACAAACAGTTTAATTCCTTACTTGAAAGGCCTACTTCCCATTTTAAGAATATATTTGATTTAACTAAATATAAGTTTGTTTATTTTGTTTTAAAAAGAGTTTTAGTTAGTTTTCATATTTATTTTTACTTTTTTTTAACATGTTGCAAGTAATAGATGGAATTCGAGGTATTAACTTGTGACAGAAAATAGAAATTGGAAGAAAAAAAAAGCTCAGAATTAAATTTGAAGATATATAACTCACGTTATGACCAAGTATGAAAAGTCCTCCAATCAGATTAGCCATAGACAGTGCCACAATGTTTACTGCAAAATGATAAAACTGTCATTAAAATGGCAATATTAATTCCAAAAACTTACTCACTTGTTATTTTTTTTCTTGTGATCGCATTATTAACAATGTTTTTTTGAAGATCAACAACGTTGCTAATGATGCAGCCCACTTGTGGACATCTTTCTATGTTATGAAAAATGTTTCCTCTTTTTCTTCATACATGTTAAACAAGTGTGATCTTATAAAAATATTTGAGAATACTAAATATCAATTTACAACCCAAAAAAGTAAAACTCAATATAAACAAAACAGCACTGATATTCAAGTATTATTGTAAAGAGAAAGAAAAAAGAATGATGAAATGAAAAAAAAATGTCCTACATGTGGTAGCATCAGCACTAGCAGCAGATGTCACAACACTGAGACTTGTTAACGATTCAATCAAACCACCATACACAACACTTTTTAGAATTTCCAATGTCTTACTACTTGCTGCTACACTTGATTCACTAGGCGTAACAAGTGATGAAGTTTCAGCAGGAACAACTTCTGCTGCTGCTTCTGCAAAACAATTAACATCATTTCATGGCAATGTAATGAGAAATTGGATATTAAATTTTCTAACTAACTTCTATGACCGATCTTTGAAACCAAGCACAAAGTGAAGACTAAACTATACCAATTCCTTTTATCACCCAACCAGTGTTTTCTTGCAAAATTATAGTGAAATGAAAAAAATTTACTCATACTTGGAGTGCTTACGTTTGTTATCTTCATCAACTTTAACCTCGATATATTCTTGCAGGTTCTCATCAGGAATGTCAATTTCAGGTTGCTTGGCTACAGTGGCCTGAGAAGCAGCTGTCAAATCACTCTCTTTTGAAGGGTCAGTTTTAGGTTGCTTGGGTACAGAGGCCTTAGGAGCATCTCCAAAAACTGGCCAATTACTCCAAAAATGCTTCTTCCTTGGTGCAATTTCACCTTTACCTTGATCTTGGGAGGTTGCAGCTAAGTGACTTGATGAATCATCTGGTTTCTTCTTGTTTCCAGTTCTTTCAAGTCCTAGAGAACAATTAAGGAATAGTCTGTGATTGTTGGGAAATTTGTAATATATATATTTTTATTTCTTCTAAGCTAACATCTAGAAATAAAATCTAGAGTCTTTCACAACCTTACAATTGAAAAGAGAAATGAAATATGGATTTTTAGTAAAGAGATGCAGAGTTTTGAAATTGCATTATCACATGTCACAGTTGTAAACTGGTGTATCTCACTCTGCAGTTGTAAAGGTAATATTATTCAAAATTCTACTCAAAATATACACAATTTTTAACAAATTTTCTATTGTGAATTGGAATTTATGAACAGTCAATGCAATGGACCCCACTATCTATTTATAGGGTCTTACTCTATATTTAGTAAATCTTACATGAATATTAACTATCAGTCAAATATTTCGAAAAAAACTAACTGCATGTTAGTATCTTTTATAGAAGAAGAAAATGTTTCTAAGGATTACCTGTGCTATTGGTTTCATCTTCCCCTTCAGTGGTTACTTTTTGTGCTCCTAGCACAGGAGGGACCCCTTTGTCAGTGTTTTCTAAACTTTGTTTTCCTTTATCATCTTCACTTTCACTGGCTGGATTTGGGATACTTTTGGCTTCAGATTGATTAACTTGTTTCTCAGATTCATCAATATTTGAAGTCTCCTGTAGTGGTGCACCCTTCAATTCATGGTCAGGATCTTTGGGAGAATTCATGTAGTCAACCTCACCTTGTTTCTTGGATTCATCAGGTTCTGTGGCCTCATATTGTGGTGCTTCTTTGAATATTTGGTTAGGGTCTTCAGAGTGATCCATGAAACCAGCTTCTCTGTCAGATGGATTCATTTGTTGCTTGAGTTTATCAGATTCTGGAGTTTCCAATTGTGGGACACCTTTGAACTTTTGGTTAGGACCTTCAGGATGATCTATGTATTCATCCTCACCTTCAACTCGATTCTTTTGCTTTGTGGATTCACCATGTTTTGGAATTGGTGGACCTCTGAACTTTTGGTTAGGACTTTTTGGTTGATCAAGTTCTGGAGTCTGGTCCATGTAGTTTATATCATCTTCAAATTGGTTCTTTTGTTTCCTAGATTGATCAAGTTTTGGACCCTCATGATGTGGTGCTCTTTTGATTTCTTGTTCAGGACCTTTAGGGTGATCCATGTCACCAACTTCACCTTCTGTTTGACTCATTTGTTTCTTAGATTGGTCAGGTTCTGGAGCCTCATGTTGTGGTGCACCTTTAAATTTGTTGTCAGGGCCTTCAGGAGGATTATCCATGTAATACTATTTTGAATTTTTTGTAAGTGCCTTAGTACATCAACTTCACCTAATAGAAAATAACTTCATTACTGATGTTGCTGGGTTAAGGATTTGCATTGTTATTTGATGAATCCACCACTATATCTAAATTGATTTCATTTACAAAAGGTTACATAGTTATGTCAGTCAAAATTAAACTTTGATGAGACATACAACGAGTTAGATGCTAAGGATATAATACTTCTGCAATGGCCACTATTTGAATGTTCATGAAAAACTTTGTTCATAGTATGACATTGGCAGCCATTCTACAGTTAAATAATGCATGAATTTATAGATAGAATCTTAAAACTTGAGTATTTACTTTTAAAATTTGAATGGCAAATCATCAAACTCACGTATTACATCGATTAGGGATAACGACATTTCATACTATATAAATGAGTGTAAATCTCTTCTTAAGAACTAGTTTTATAAGATTGAATCATGCTTAAACTAGTATTATAAGGTTGAATAAGCTTAAAAGTTTAGATTATGAAGATGTATCTTTCATAGGATGTTGATTTTCTAAGACAAACATCCTTGTCATTATTTAATGTCAAAATTTGGATGGAAAGAATACAAAAAAAATGTTCTGAATGAAATAGACTCAATACATTACCTAGATCATTTAATGCAGCAACTTCATCAGATAACAAACCAAGGAATAACCAAAACCTGTTCAAAGCAAAGAAGAATATAGAGAATTCAGGTCATTTTTCAATAGCATAGAAAAACATAGCAGTCATGAAAAAAAGAGAAACTGACAAAAACAAATGTAGTAGAAGAAGTATCAGTTGAACTGAGAGAACAGAATCAAGATCAGCATTATATGAATAGTTGCTCAGTTAGTTGGTGGTAGGTGTGGTAGTTCTGTTCCAACTAAGGGTCAACCATTGAACTATAAACAAAAAGTAAAAAAACTGAGAGAAAGACAAGTTTATGTGGATATTTTATAGGCATAAATTAGAATATAAAATTAAATAATATTATGAAATTGATTTATAATATGAAATTTAATTATAATATTAAATTTAATTGTAATATGAAATTTAATTATAATATGAAATTAAATTATAAAACAGAATTAAAT
>Ga0123342_1002503_pt1 | contig 30523 bp, 14 predicted proteins | sample Turbeawhitnodule_FD_89960 | JGI IMG/M metagenome (GOLD analysis project Ga0123342, IMG submission 89960) | Root nodule microbial communities of legume samples collected from Mexico - Turtle bean Mexico white nodule | ecosystem: Host-associated > Plants > Roots > Nodule | place: Mexico: Nepantla... | reverse complement strand
TTGTTTTTTTTTTTTTTTTAAATTTTTTTTTGTTTTTTAGTGTATTTTTTTTTTTTTTGTTTTTTTTTTTTTGTCCAGTGTTTTTTGTGTTTTTTTTTGTTTGTTTGTTGTTGAATATTTTTTTTAAAATTTTTTTTTTTTTTTTTTTTTTTTTTATCATATATATATATATATATATAGATAGATATATAATTTTTCTCTTCATTTCTAAGTTCAAATACAAAGCGGATGTTTATAACCTATAAGTCAGAAATATCTCTAAATCTAAAATATTTTAAAATATCTATCAAACATTTATTGTGTTGGTTAAACTAAATTATATAAACTAATAACTAATTCATTAGTCTTACCACACAAACTCTTTAAGTCTTCACACCTTTTAATATCATAATTTATTATGAACTAACATATTATGTTAGTTGATGTGCCGCGTGAAATAACATATTATGGGTGATCCGACAACAGTCCGATAGCAGGTGGTCTGATAAGTCCAATAAACACTCGTTAGAGTAGGTTCAAAATAATCCTTATAACATATTACAAAGTAGACTTTAAACCTAACTCAACTCTATAAAATTGGCTTATGAGGTGAGGTTTGCACCTATTTATATACAATGAATTGTCCTCATCTCTAGTCGATGTGAGATCTCTAATATAATTATTTAAAATATATTATATTTCTTCATTATAACAGGGGAAAAAAAATTAAATCTCACTACATACTAAGATATGTTAACCTAATTTTGAAAGAAAATCATTACAAGAAAATGTGTACTTAGCATGAATAAAAACTGACGAAAATTATAAAGGTACGTTAATTTGTGATTATTGTCTATCTTGTATTGTATTGGTCAAAAAAATTATTCTATGTGTCTCAACGTTATGATCTTTGTGTCGGAATTCGATAGTAGGGATTATTAGTTTCGATTAAACTCATGAGACATACACTATATATTATATACTAGTTAATTAATTATAAAAATATATTTTTAATATTAATTTAATTTGCATCATTTTGGTTTATGTTAGTGATGATAATTTAAAAAATAAGTTTATCTTACAACAGCTCTATCTTCAATAAAATAAAATACAAAAAAGATTGTATTGGATGAAGGAGATGAGTGAGAGGAAGAAAATGAGTACAAATAAAAGAGATAAAGAAAAAAATGTAGATAAATAAGATGTTTGTGGATGAAGGATATGAGTATAGATGAATGAGATGAATGTCGATGAAGGAGATGAATGTGAATGAAAAAGATAAGGAAAATAATTATGAGTGTGAAAATATAGATAACAAAAGGAAAAAAGTTGTAAATGAAAAAAATTGTCACCTTTATACTATCCTTTTGATTAAAAATAATTTACTGATACTACTTATTATCATAAAGAGAGATACAAATTTATAATATATAAATTGGTGTTAATTTAACCGTTATTAACAAACATTTTATTTTTACAAATTTAAAAACTAAAACAAGTCAACTAAACTAATTCTAATATTTTTGTAAATATTTTTATTATTAAAATATATTTAATATTATTAGAGTCTGTAAAATTAACTTCAATATGTTATTTTTAAAATATGTTTATAATTATTAAAACATATTTAAGATTATCTTAATCGAGTAATTTGATTCGAAAAGATATTTAATATGATTAGAGTCAATTTAATAGATTTTTTTAAAATATTAGTACGTATCATTAAAATTTATAATAATTTATATACTGTATATAATAAATATTTTGTGCGACCATAGACACTAAAAAATAATTGAAAATATTTAATAAGACTTACATCAATTTCACTTAATAAAAAAGAAATAAAAACTGTGACGGAGGAAGTGTTAAAAGAATGTCTTAATTGGTGGCATTTAGTTGTATAAGAAAACTTACGTATCTGAAAGGTAATTGTGAAGGTGGAAACTGTTTGTCCTAGCTAGGTTCTTGTTGAGAAATAATGCAAAGGAAATAGAAAGAAAGATTATACATTCAACAAAGGCTTCTATATGTTATTCCTCTTGACTTTGAACTTTGAAACTGAGTCGGGGCGATCTGGTGGACCAGCTGATCCTTGTCTGAGGCAATTGTTAAATCATAAATATTATGAATCCTTTATCACAGAAATCAAATGTCAAATGTTCGTTGGTGACAGTCCAAGTTGTGGAGATCAGAGAGATACAAAGATGCATGCATGTACCTTCTTCCCTCAATAAACAATTCATTCCAAACATTTAATATCACCAAGTGGCACATGCTTTATCACGCAACTTGATCATCCCAACACTATAAACTTTCAATCATTCCTACATGCCCTTCGTCTGCATTCTCTTAACTTTTCTTGAATCATTATCAAAACCCTATCCATTATTAATCTTTGCTTTTTCACCTTTTATAATAATCATCATTTCTTTTCCCATCTAGAAGAGCCACTGCTGTCAACCTTAACCCACCGGAAACTGTTTGATTATGTTTCTTTCTAACAGCATGTTGTAATGGTTAAAACTTGCGTGGTAATAATTCAGAGATAAAGTAACTTTGGTGGGGAGAAAAATGAAATTTAACAGAGGTTATTTAACTGGTATTTATAGCTATAGTAAAACAAAAACTGACATAATTAATATTATATGCCGTTGAAAGTAGACAGGCACGCTGGCGGCTGATGTAACACTTAGCATAGTTGGGTCCCATATCGTTTAGGGGATGGAATTCAGTAATGTAGATAAGACAGAGGAAGGTTCTTGGAACGGAGTTAATGCTCACGCAGACTCAGCTCAATTATATTCTGATGGAGTGATGAACACTTATGAATGAAACCCAATATCGAGCACCTTGTTTTGTTAAAGTAATTATATGATAATTCTAAACAATCTACTTTGAAATGAGGCTAAAATGAAACCCCGGATTTATTTACAGTATATGGTTTTAATAATATTTTAATGAAACGTGAAAGTAGAGGTAATTATTGAATAAAATTGTGTGTAGTGAAAAATGAGAAGAAAAGTAGAGATGAAAAGAAAAGAAAAATCCCCACTTACTGGGCATATGATGAGGTGGGGTTTTTGGTTTGAGTGCAACATTAGTGGTATGTGATACAATGACACTGGCTCAGTCACTCACTCACTAGTCACTGAAATGTTGTGAGGTGTGTGCAATGCGACAAAAGGAGAGAAAGAGAAAGGTTGTGAGTTATGAGAGTGATTGTGACACTGAGACAAAGAGACATAGTCTTGGTTACCATGCCCTTCGACCACCCTTTTCCTTTACTTTGAATCCTTCTAGCCACTCACCAACCTATTGCTCCAACCCTTCTCCCTCTCCAGTTGCCCACGTTTTCTTATTCTTTTTTTAACGCACGTGACTATACCATTCAATACAATCTTCTAGTACCTTGTTTTTTTTAATCATTTAAATACATGTTTTGTTATTGTTAGTATACCTTTTCCTATATACGGGAGTTCAATTTTCATGTAACACATTCTTCCAATAAAACTTTTCTACTCAACAAATATTAACCACATAATTATTTATGATTACTTTTTAGTAGGTAATGAATTATGATTACTTTTTAGTAGGTGGTCATGAATGGGATTTTTTAAATTTTAATTTAAATTTATATCCATTCTAACTAGATCAAATTTATTTGAATTGGATTTTTTAAATTTTAATTTAAATCTATTAACTAAATCAAATTTATTTAGACTCTTTCAAATTTATTTAAAGTAGATTAAATTTAAATTAAATCCATTTAAAATAGATTAAATCCACTTTATTAATTAGATTATATCCATTTCAATATGGAAATGGGTTGACTTGCCTCGACCTAGGTCTAGGCTAACTCGACCTAGACCTAGATCAACTCGACTAGACCTAGATCCAGATCGACTCGAGTTGACCTAGACTCGGCCCGAATACGCTCAACTTGGTACTAGGCGACTCAACTTGACATGGGCATGAGTCGACTCGAGTTGATATGGGTCAGGCTCGACTTGACTTGATATAGGTCCGAGATGACTCAATTTGATATGGGTCTAAGCTAACTCATCTCAACCTAGGTCCGAGCGGATTTGACTCTACCTGAAATCGGGTCGACTCAACTCAACATGAGTCTAGGTCCACTCTACTCGACAAGGGCTCGAGCCCACTTGACTCAAGCTGACTCAACCTGACTTGGGACCAGTGCCGACTCGACTTGAATCCGAACCCATTCGACTCAACATGGGTTCGGACCCACCTGACTCGACATGGACCCAAGTCGAATCAGCTCAACATGAACTGAGACAAATCAATTCGATATAGGTCCTTATCCACTTAGCTCAAAATGGGAGTTAAATTTTCACGTAACATATTCTTCCAATAAAACTTTTCTACTCATAAAAAATTAACCACATAATTAATTATGATTACTTTTTAGATTGTATTCATTTTAAACCCATATAGTTTGAAAATTGTATCCACTCCCTATTCTCTCCTAGGCTCATCCAAACCCAATGTAAATGTAAAAGAACTTCCTTTTAGGACTTTGTTTAACCGTTTCCATACATATTTAGATCCATCTTTTAATAGTACAATTTCAATGACATAAAAAATAGATATCCAAAGACATCCTCCTTGACCAATAATTCCAACTTCGACTTTATAGTACAATTCATTTTTTTTTTATTAATTTCCATTTATTTGTCCATTATCTATGAATCTTTTGGTCATCATTTTTCCTTCTTTTCAATGAGTATATATAAATGAAGCAAGCACCCAAACATTTGTTCCAAGCCACAAAAACATAATACCACAAGCACACGAGAGAAACAGAGGTGGAAAGAAAGACAACAAAAGCAAAACAGCTGAATTTGGTGTCTACATTGAGATCCAAGAGATGGATTTTGATTCATCTTTCTTCCAGTACCAAAGCCTTAACACTCCCTTTCTAAATTCTTCTTTGTGTGCAGAACCATTCCATTGGGAGGACTTTTTTCTCTTCAATGAAGAAAACACCACCACCCTTGATGATAATCCCTTCACCTTCAGTGACCACTCACAAATCAAGGAATCATCCTCGGATTCCAACTCTTCAGGCTCTTTGGTCAGCAGTGAGTCACAGCTGGAAGTGTCCTCCAATTTAACTCATGCAAGGCAAGGCCAAGTGCTCCAAGAAGCAGATGCATCAGCCCCTCCAAAGGAGAGCATCAAAGAGAAGAGACCCTTTAGGGGAGTGAGGAGAAGGCCATGGGGGAAATTTGCTGCTGAGATAAGAGACTCCACAAGAAATGGGGTTAGAGTGTGGATTGGAACATTTGACACAGCAGAGGCTGCTGCACTGGCCTATGACCAAGCAGCTTTGTCAACAAGAGGTTCCATGGCAGTGCTGAACTTCCCAGAAGAAGTGGTGAGGGAATCACTCAAAGACATGGCCAACAAGCCATGGGAAGATGGTTCCTCACCAGTGTTGGCACTCAAGAGGAAACACACCATGAGAAGGAAGTCCAAAGCCACAAACAAAAAGGCCAAAAGGGAGCACCAGTTGGAGAATGTGCTTTCACAAAATGTGTTGGTGTTGGAGGATTTGGGCTCTGACTACTTGGAACAGCTTCTCAGCTTAACTTCTTCTTCTTCTTCTTCTTCTGATCATTTGCTTTGCTAGTTAATTCTTAGTTTAGCTCGTTAATTAATCCTGCTGTTGAATCTTGTTAATTAACGTTAATTCTTTCATGACTTTGTACTAGATTTGTTGTGTTGGCATTAGGATTCGGTCGCCATTTTTCGTCATCTCTCTCTTGATCATTTGGTTCCTCATAAAGTAATGAGAGAGAATAAAATATTAGACTCCAATTGTATAAACAAATGACATCAAGGAAAAAATTATTCAAACAATACACTTTCAAATGTCTCTCATGCTATTCTTTAATCAAACCAAGAGGGAACGGAATTATTTCATTTCGGTAGAATATTTCTATTTTTCCAAAAATAAATATTCAAATATCGCGTATTACAGTGATGTGTCACGAATATTTGTAAATATCATGACCATATATGTTTTTTTAAATATATGAGAAATTAACGAGTCAAATGATTTCATATTTTGAAAAATTAAAAGCAAAGAACTTTTGATAAAAGTTAAAATAAAAAATATTTTCTTTCTGAAATTAAAAGCATATTGATTCTCAACATGCCCTATAATTAAATAAGAATTGGTCTATCTAATTTGTAGAAAAATTGTTGTGGGCAAATTTGTTGGCTATTTATATGAGGAGTAATAAAACTTTTGTATTTTAAAATTATAATATTTATCTTTTTATTTAAAAAAATTGAGATTAAATTTTATCTTTGCCAACGTTCAACGTATAATTTTTAATAATAGTTTATTTTACTTGTTTTATTAGTTTACTTAGTCAAATCTATAAAAGACAAAGCTCAATTTTAGCGATGCTACGTTCTTTCTAATATCTGTCTTTATGTGTTTTTCTTTTTCTTTTCATTCAATTTTTCCTCATCCATATCCTCATCCTTTGTGTGAGATTAAGTTTATGTGAATTATTTTGTCATTCGTTTTAAAAGAGCTTTTTGTATTCTAGAAAACTTTCCCAATCTTAAAAGTTAGCGTTTTAAAGGTGAATAAATCTTTAGAAGCAATGTTATCACCTGCTTCTAGATATAACAGTTGTATCCTAATTTTTAGGTTCAAATAAAAGTCACAACTATATTCTAATAAATCTATAATAAGTTATTAAATCATATATTTATAATTATATATTTTCGGTACTTCTTACCCAACTTTCTATTGCCTATTATGGATTCGATCAATTTGCGCTTTATAACATAATAAACATGACTATGATTAAAAATAAAATAAAAAAATATTTCTAATACTTATAATTATACCCAATTAGGTTTTTATCTTTTAAAAAAAATCAAATTAAGTTAGTATAATAGTCTTCATAATTATTTTTAAAAAATTAACACTTCCGGTATCTGCAAACCATTGAATATTACATGTCACTTTTGACTCATTTATATGAGTTGAAAGCCCTTTTAAGACTCTATTATTTAATTCAGTTAGGAAACAAATAAAAAATATTAAATTGGATGGACTGAAACAAAGATTTCACACATTTGTAGAATTTTAAAATATTTCACGAACTAAAATTTAAATATATTTTAATATCAAATAGAGAAATACATGTATCATATCAAAATAACCCCCTTTCACACACACAAAAAGTAAAAATATGTAGAAGTAGATCAATATAAAACAAGAATTTAAAAAAAAAAAATTATCATGAAAGCAAACTATTTTATACGTCTTATTTTGAAAATAAAGATGAAGGTGTGTGGGAATTCTAACATGTTCTTTGTAAAAAATTTAGCTTGAGTAAGAATTTAACTCCATAGGGTTTGAAAATAGTTTTCTGAGTAGTTGGTGATGTATCGACCTAATTTATAGCTCCATTGTTTTTGAAGTTTTATATATTTCTCATTTATTGCACCAATAGAATTCTCCCACCAAACCCTCTGCTAGAGTCAAATTCAACAATTTTGTGCCATACCTACAATTTTTTAATCCTTCCAGAAAAAGAAAACAATATTATAGTCTTATAGATTTCAATTAACATTTATTCAAACATTTCAAGATATTAATCATTTTTAAAAAGGACCTATAGAAGGCTTAGAAAAGTGGAAATTAGAAGTACAACTAAAAGAAACAAAAACCGCATTCTAAATATTATTATATTTGTGCTATTCTAACCGATTTCTCTAAAAGAATATATCATCATAAAGATCGATTTTAGCATTATAGTTTGTTTGATCATTTTGATGCCTGGTTGAAGATATATTGAGAAACTTAGGCTCCATTATTAATATGAATCCGCGCTATATACTATTAATTTATTAAAGTTTGAAGCATGTGTAGTATTGTAAAGGAGGTTTTTTTTATGGGAAAAGAATAATAAATTAAAAGAGTGTTTCAACCTACATACAATTACTACCATCTAACTAATAAATGGATAGTCTACCCAAAGCACAAGCAATATAAGTACCCAAACCAGAAAAAAAAATTACATTGCCGCCTGCATAAACATCCAACACTACTCAGCAGGCCAAAATTGTGAGACATGTCTATTACAACAAAAACCAGATTTGGAATCCAACCTCCCTTCCAAAATAGTACTGTGTACTTTGATTTTGTTGACCCCATTGTAAACTTGCTTCAGCACCAATTTTCCATATTATAAATTAGGAACTCATCAACAAATTGAGTCCCCTTCTTGTTAGCTTTACACTTGATCAGCATTGAATTTGTGTACGTGGGCCTGCAGCATCACTGCTGTTTTGAAGCCCATCAAACACCAAAAAAGCTTAAACAGAGTTCTACTATATAGAGCATAGACACATGGATCACTTTTTGGTCCAAATTAACTCTGCTACCAGGCAAAGAGCATGCTAACTTAGTGGATATCTTCGCTTCACAATTTCTCCATCACCTACATGCCCCTTTAACCAAAGTCTTCTGCAAAACCTAAGAGTCTTCCTAACAACCCAAGCCAAAGCTCACACACTTCCTCCCCACCACTTCTATACCGAGAGCTTAATACTGTTATGGACAGCACCCTTAATTCTTTTTTTTATCACCAATGAATAAATTAAATTAAAAAAAATACTTCAGGGTATCCAACCCGTTTACAAAATCCATATGGCTTGGAACAAGATAACCATTAGATGGCTTATCTACATCATTACACAAAGATTACCCTACACTACAACAGCACTTTGACAACATTTGCTCCTAATTTGCAGCAACACTTAGAGCATGGACTAAACTATAGCCACAAAGGATAACATTCAAGGGGTGCACCACATCACGTGGAGCTTAATAGAATGTAACAACAACCAAACCAAAAACCTATAATGCAGCACTTAACAACACCATACTGCACCACCAATCCCCACCATCCAGCCCTTACCGTGGCACATTTCTCTCCAGCTTTATATCCAGCTTTGCCAGCACCTTGAAAAACTAGCACTGTGCAATCTTGTGAAACCCAAACAAGCATTAGACCCTCCAGCATCTGTCCACATAACACTTAACATCGCCAGTGGCCAGATCCATAAACCACAACCTCTGCAGAATAGCCATACCAAAAAGAGCCACTTGCACCCTATCTCAACAAACTGTAACCAACTTGTACCAAACGTTTCCCCTTGATAATCCCCAATGAGGCAGAATTATTTTAGATGTTGTCAGTTAAAGCCTTACACGTCTTTGCAATGGCAACTATAACAAGTGGTAATTGAGCAAACTGTCCCAGTGCAGGTCCTGGTGCAAGTGCAAACCACATCCTACCTTACCATAGTCTTCCCCTGCATCCAGCACCTTACCCACTCCGTCCAACAAGAGCACCAAAAGCTTAACAAATTTAGAATGTGACTCTATACGCGCCTTCCTGAACATGGAAAAACACTCCACCATCAACTACAGGTCAGCTCTTCGCCATTCAGTCAACACAGAATTCACCCTAGCTTATCTCTGAGCAATATTAGACCAAGAGTTGGTCCAATTTTCCTTACAGAAGGCATAAACAAAAACCAGCAACCAAACTTTTAGTTGCTCCAAACTTGTAGATTATCCTGCATAATACCAGCAATTACCCAATTCCAACAGATAAAATCAGCAACCATCGGCTATAGCTTCACTCTAACTACCTTAATAACACAACAACCAAACTTATAATTGTTTAAACTTGTAAAGATCCTGCATAAAACCAGCAACCACCTATTAAAGCTTCACTCTAACTGCCTTAAAATTTCACTAGGCCAGGTACGGTTCCACTTGTTTTCACCTTTCAACAACTATTTTGGATTCACCAAGGGAATTTTAATAAAAGGAACACCTATATCACTTGATATGGATCAGTGCTTTGTTCTTTGCAGCCCTAGAAAACTCCCCTGGATCTACGCCTTGTGACTGCTAAGCTAAAATCAGCAACACTACTCCTCTTTGCTTCAGACACAACTAAATATTGATCTCCACCTCAAACCGTGCAGTGTTGGTAGCAGATCAGATAACACAATTTAAGTCAGGTGGTCCAAACCACCCCATAGCAGCACCATACCACCACATCAGAGAACTAGAAAATTATAACAGACGCAGGGAACATCAGCTACACATTGCACCTAAATCACATCCTGCATCGTTGAAAATTTAACAAAAATATGGTTCAAAAAGGTTTTCCATCAGGCCTCTCCTTTATCAACTCCAACCATCTCCCTTAAAAGTATCAATATCAGACTATCCAATGTTATTTCTCCCAGCAGCAACAACAATATGCAACATCAGAGCACATAGGTTCTGTCTCCGGGAATTTATACCTTGCTGCAGCTGCCTAAGATCCCAACAAGCATTAGAATAAATTCCTTCCCTTCACTAACTATATGGCCAAAAGTAGTCTAGTACCCCTCCCAAGAACCAAGATTTTTACTCTCCCTCTTTGTACTCTTGGCAACCTGCTCTCGGTTCCCTCACCTCCTTATACAGGTTCTCTAATCAAACCACAACCTCTCCATATACAGGTTCGCACTCAGCTAACTTATGCTATATATACAAGTGGTCAGATTAAACATCCAATCTGCAAAAGAGTAATTGAGGGAGGACTCCCTATACTTCATCCACAGCCACGACTTAAACTGCACCATCTGCAAAATCTCTTCAGCATCAACTACTTCTTGCTTGAACAAAATAGAGTTTCTCTGATTCCAAATACACCTTACAATAGCAGCCCACACACCTTTCAGGACCAGATTTTGCTTACTACTAGCTTGTGCTATATGAAAACTCCCAAAATGTTCTCTTAAGTCATTGTGTTGGACAGACAAGAGACCTAACCATTTGAGGCATAAAGACCAAACCTGTTGGGCATATTTGCACTCTATAAATAGGTGATGGCATGAATCCTCCTTTTCTTGACAGAGCACACAAACTACTGAGTTCATCTGAACTCCTCTTCTACTAAGATTCTCCATTGTTGGGATTCTATTTAACAATGCCCTCCAAGCTGTCATCAACACATTGGGAAATGCTTTAGCTTTCCAAAGGTACTCAAAGGCATAATGATGCGTAGCTCCGGGTCGCTTTGCTAGGTGATTATATGCTATGTTGACGGAATACTTCTCCAGTTCCTCCTCCCCCCACACTCGAATATCACTTATGTTTTTATTTACATTAGCCCTTAGTATGTAGTCCAACAAGTTTCCTTCCAATTCGGTTTCCCACTCAAATCTATCCCGTCTCCATTCTAACCTCCACCTCCAATCCGTGCCTTCCCACTCCCCTACATCTTCAACCTTTTGCTCTTGATTTACCGACAGGGAGAACAGTCTATGGAGCAAAGATTTGAGGCTTGAGTCCCCAATCCACACATCCTCCCAGAATCTAACCTTATCTCCCCTACCTAGTTTCCACCGTACCTCTTCTTGAAACCACCCATCACCACCTCCCTCCATACACACCTTGACTATATCTCTCCACCACCACGATTGATACTTCACTGGCAGATGGAGGCATTCTAGCTCCGCTCCATACTTTGATTCCAACACCTCCTTCTACTTCCCTCTCTCTTGAGACATAAACCGCCATCTCCATTTGGCCAAGAGAGCAAAGTTGAACTTTCTGATGTCTCTGAGCCCCAAACCACCTTCCTCTTTTGGTTTACATAAGTCTTCCCAGCTCACCCATGATATCGGTATTTTCTCCTTAACCCATCCCCACAGGAATCTCCTTTGAATACTTATGATACTCTTGTAAACTGACTCCGGCGCTTTGAAAACTGATAGATAAAAGAGAGAAATTGCAGTGAACACTGACTTAATTACACATATCCTTCCTACCATTGATAAGAACCGTCCCTTCCACACACTTAGCCTTGTCTTTAGTTTGTTTACCACAGGTTCCCAAAACGACTTCTTCCTTGGATTTCCTCCCACTTCTAGACCCAAGTATTTGAAAGGTGTTCCCATATGGTTATAATTCAACCCCTTAGAGTAGCATAGAAGGTTGTTACTCTGAACATTAATATCTGCTAGCTTTGATTTGTGAAAGTTAATCTTCATCCCTGAAGCTAGTTCAAAGCCCCTTAAGATGGACTTCATTGTGATCACATTGCTCCCCGACTCCTCACAAAAGAAGAGAGTGTCATCCGCAAACTGGAGAAAAGACACCTCTACCTCTTTGCTTCCTACCTTAATCCCGGATAGGAGGTTAGATTTTACTGATTGTCGTACAAGTCCTGCAAGGCCTTCTGCCACCACAATGAATAGAAATGGTGCTAAGGGATCTCCCTGCCTCAAACCTCTTGTAGGAGTAAATTCCTCCGTGGGGCTCCCATTGACTAGCACTGATACTGTGGCTGACTCCATACATCCTTTCATCCATTTTATCCATATGTTATGGAAACCCAACCTACTAAGCATATCATACATGAAGTCCCATCTGACAGAATCATATACTTTTTCAAAATCTACCTTCAGACACAAACCGCTCTTCCCCTTCCTTCTAACTTCCTCAACTACCTCATTTGCCTAAAGCACACTATCTGCTAGACCTCTATCCTTGATGAAGGCTGATTGACTCCCATCTATAATGGTAGGTAATACTTTCTTGATCCCACCAGCCAACACTTTTGATATAACTTTGTATATGGCGCCCACTAACGAGATGGGTCTAAACTGGTCAAGCTTACAAGGTTCCCTTACTTTAGGTACAAGAGCAATGAATGACGCATTGCACCCCTTTGGAATGACACCTGCCACAAAATCTGCCTTAAGACTATTCCAACTCTTCTTAATAAAGTTGAAATTGAACCCATCCGGGCCAGGGCTCTTTGATCCCTCACACTGCCACACAACTTCCTTAACTTCCTCCTCACTAAAAGCCTCAATCAACCGCAAGCTTGCCTCTGGTGATAAAGATTTAAACTCTACCTCGTCAACTCTAACTCCATAGTCTTTTGTTGCTTTAAATCTAGATTCAAACAGTTTCTTTGCTTCAGATCGGACCGTGCAAGGTTCTTCACACCAGAAGCCTCTTATCTCAACACCCTTTACTTCATTCCTTATTCTCCTCCACCTCAAGGATGAATGGAAGAATTTAGTACAACAGTCACCATATTTGAGCCAGTTGATTCTAGCCTTTTGACGATAGAGGGATTCAATCTTTGCATCAGTCTCCCAGAGTTTCTTTACCAAATTAGCTCTAAGTTGACTCTCCCTCTCCGCAGAAACACATTGGCTTTCTTGACAGTCAATATTCTCAATATCCTGTAAGATGGATTCCTTCACAGTATTCAAATTTCCAAAAACTTCCTTATTCCATACTTTTAAGTCCGCTTTCAATAGTTTAAACTTATCCTTGAGTCTCCTTATAACATTTCCTTGGCCCAAGTAAGATTTCCACTTCTCCTCCACCAACCCATGAAAACCTCTTTCTAGATGCCAAACATCAATAGATCTAAAAGGCACAATGATCAGAGACTTCCCTCTGTTGGACATATTGCTTGCTCATAGGCCAACACTGCAACCATTCCTCCATAACAAGGACTCTATCAATCCTGCTCTTCGTCATACCGTTTGCTTTGAACCACGTATATTTTTTCCCCACAATAGGCAATTCCATTAATAAGTTTGAATCAATGAAGTTGTTAAAGCTCTTTCCTTTCATTCCTACTTCTTATCGCATTAAAATCACCACAAAAGCACCACACATCGATTTGTGATACTACTTTATAATTGGACAATTCCTCCCAGAGCAGTTTCTTTTCTTTCAAGGTACATGCCGCATAGACATTTACCACACAACACCTATGACCAGATTTCAAATGTTGTCCCACAGTGGCAATGTACCCCTTACCCATGGAGTGGCTCTCATAACTGAATGCCTCTTTATGCCACATCGAAAGAAGACTTCCATTCCCATTATCCCCTTCATTATGAATCCATCCAATTTTGTTATCACCGCACATCGAGAAGCATCTAGTATCCGTGACCACTGTTGTTTTCGTCTCCTGAAGGCACACAAATTCTACTTTCTCAAAAGATATGCATCGCCTCATATACCTTACTTTTGTTCCTCCCCCCAAGCCTCTTATGTTCATGTTGAAAATTAACATAAAAAACCATTTAAATTACCCACTGCTAAGTTCTTCATAAAAATCCAGATCTTTATCTTCCATGCCTTCGTATTCTTGAATCACCTCCTCTTCATCCCCATGGCAAGCTAGCCCAATCTGTTTCCCTAGGTCTCATAGCTTGGTTGGCTCCTCCCTAAATTCAGTTTTCCGAAATCTGGAATTACAATTACCGAAATCCCCATCAGAAACTGACAGCATTAATGAACCCCCTCTGGTGAGCAGTTCCTTCCTTGCTCGGGACGATTTCTCACTCAGCCTTACTGACCTCCTCGGATGTGTACTTGGTTCCCCCAAGTCATGGAGCCCTTTCATCTTACTTCTATGTAAGGGTGTATCACATCTACTTCTTGTATTTGTCACCTCTACTTCAAGTGAACAGGGTAAGCTCGTACATGTTTTCCTTCTTATCTCCACTGGGGCCTCAATTGCTTGTTTGTCACTCTCATGATTTGAACGAAAACCTGGGTCACTTTCTTCGCCCATGGGATTGCTTACCGTCGTGCCTCCTTGCAGTTCATCGTCATTCTTTTGCGCAATATCTGTTCCCTGGACTACCCCTTTTCCTTCTTGGGCCACCTGTTTCCCCTCTTGGCCCAATACTACTTTGGGCTCTTTATGTGCACCCTTACATTCCACATCCACCACCAGCTTAGCCAGGTCAGCATGCTCAAAATGGTGATTGCGTGAGTCCTGTTTGTTCTGGATGTATAAAGCAACTTCCGCAGTCACATTCTGGTCCTTAGTTCCTTCATTGGTGATAATTAGAGGTGCTTTACTTTGTGCTGAATTGCTTTTCGTGGCAGATACCTTAGAGTAGGAAACTTTTGTCTTATTCACACTTTGACTCTTGCCTCCGTCCATCTCCCTCTCTGCCCGGTGAAACTCCCCGCCGTTCCCAATGTCCTCCTCTTCACAAGCCACCGACAGAGTTGTTTCCTATACATATGTCTCTGAAGAAGACACGGTGTCCGAGGTATCGTAGAAATTACGATTACACATACACTGACACGCAGATTGTTTAGGGCGTTCCTCTTCAATATAGATGCTCAACACTTGATCATCTATCCTCATATTCTTTGCCAACTTAGCGTTACGATTTTTCTGCAAGCGGACTTGGAGTCTCGCAAACTCCAGGTTTTCCCACAGTGTTGTAGATTCATCAATTGAAACAAGCGTGGCTACCTCTCCTACCACTTTTGAGAAACAATCCTTGTTCCAGAATGTTAAAGGCAGCCCATAACATCTCACCCAAACGACCTTATGGTCCGCTACTAGCTTCGCTGACCATGGCTCGATACTTTGGAAGATACTCTCGAACCACTCCTTATTAAGATTTATGAGCTCCTCCATGTTTTCCCCTTCTGGCGGTGTAAGAAGGACTAGATCATCCCCCATATATCTCACTTTCACCATACTCATTCCACCTTTCACAAATTCTTCACCCAGATTTTCAAAATCCATCTCTTCTCTAAATTTTCATATCACACTATGCTCCATCCAGGGTAAGACTTGTGCTGTTTTGATAATTTGTCCCTTCCACTTACTTTGTGAATCGCCTTTAACCACATCTACATATGATTTTTCCCCCTGTCTTTGCCCTCCACACCTCCTTTGTTCTTTTATTTTCATGTAATACAGTTGTTTCCTCATTCTTTTTCCTAGGATTCCTTTCCTTTTCAAAATATTTGCTTCTGGTTTCACTCTCAAGCCATCTAGTCTCCTTCTCGCTCCTCCTGTACCTGGGAACATTTACATGCAACTTCTTGTTGTCAATATATATTTGGTTAAAGTCTCTCTCCAGCCTCCCTACATTCCTTACTCCAAAGAATCTAACAAATCCAAATCTTCTCCCCCATTTGTTAAGTCTTTTTGAAATAAACACTTCTTTGACCCTAGCCCATCTTCTGAAAATCTTGAACATATCCAATTCTCCATACCCATTTGGAAAATTTGCAAAGAAGAAAGTTGTAAAATCATTAGAGCTACCAGAACCTCTACGTCCCCCTTGCCTCTGCGACCCCTGCCTCATTTCTCCCCACTCACTTTTAGGATACCCTTAGAGATTTTGATTTATAAGTTTGGTTTATTAGAAACAAGTATCACGAATTAGGGGTGGCAAAGCAGGCCAGCTCGTCCCGTGCTTGGCCCGCAAAAATGCGGGCCGGGTTGGCCTGCCCCGCAAAATTATTGTGGGTTAGAATTTTCGACCCGCCCCGCCCTGCATAAGAGCTAGCCCGCGGATTTGCGGGCCAACCCGCGTTTTTTTTTTTAAATTAAACATTTTTTTTACATTTTGTTCTTAAAAAATTGTCAAATTAAACCTATATATTTGTTACTATCAAACCCAAATTTTTTTTTATTCCTTTTCAAACATAGTCAAACATCAAAAAATTAAACATTAAGATAAATATCAAATATCACTATTCTTCCACTTCCAAAACATTAAAAATACCTAATTCCAAAACATTAAACATAAACATGAACATTAATTCAAAAACATTAAACATTAACATTATTGACATTCTTCCATTTCAATAACATTGGATGCTGTCTTATAAGAACTTTCATCCATTTTTTCATAATTATAATCTTTCCCCGTCATCTGCAAACAATGACATTTTTTTTTCTTGCGGGTTAGCGGGCCAGCCCGCCCCGCCCCGCTGCTGGCCCGCGCGGATCGCGGGCTAATGCGGGTTAGCGGGTTGAAAAGATTAGCCCGCCCCGCGTTTTTTACCTATGGGCCGCGGTCCGCCCCGCTTTGTCATCCCTATCACGAATGCTAAGGATAAGTGATGAAGACGAAAACATAGTGATTGAGTTTCAAAAGCTTTATCCATAAGCTAAAGAAGAAGGTTTTGGTAGAATATTTAGATCTCCTTCTATTTTTGAAGATGCTGTTAAGTCTCTGCTTCTTTACTATTCCTCGTATTGCATAATTATGCAGAAAACCAGCTAAGCAAATTATTGCTGGATCAAAATCAACAACATGGTTGACAAGCACCCACCCTCCCATTACTTACATTGGTTCCAAGCTCTATTGAACCCGTGACAAAGGCATTGACCGACTCCACCAACCCCTCTCATTCTAATTAATTAATTGGTCTACTAGCTTCCCCAACCTTGCAAGAAAATGTTCCACTACACTACTTCCTCATTACTCATACAACAAAAAACCAAGATATTACTTAGCCGAAGACTTGCAAGCACCAAATGGCATCGCCAAATCCATTGAACCAACACTTTATCAAGTGGCTTATTGGATTCACACCTCAGACGAAATGCAGGGCACAGACAGAAACTTACCCAAAAAGCCTAACCTCAGCCTCCAGCTAGACGCTCCATAATTTGAAGTTGTAACAACAAATAACTCTAAAAAAATTGCTCCATCAATTTGAAGCTGTAACAACACCCATTTCTTACCACTACCACATTCTACATCTATAATGGCTTCCTCATAAGCCAAGATATGCATCCAGGACCCCGCCACACAATTTTGTTGCTAAAAAACTACCTCACAATTCTGCTTCTCAGATATGCAGATTACTCCACTCGAGTTCTGCATCACCACCAATTGTAGAGGCCTGCATCATTTGTAGAAGCACAACATGAGCACCAAGATACCATCATTCCACTTGAGTACTGTCATTCCAACCCTCAGCCATGCTCTCAAAGGGCTACCCAACCCTTTTACCTATAGCTTTTAATGCAAAGAGTAGGATTCAAGTGTTAATTCGAGAATGAGAAATTGAAAGCACGAACCCTGTGTTTCATCCATAACCACAATCTTAGTTGAGCCATATGGAAGACTTCTTCCGCATCATGTTTTCCCTTGCTAGAAGGTAATCGCATTCTTTTGTTCCCATATGCCCCTCAATATTGTCACCCGCATACCTTTCTACAACAGGTTCTTCTTAAAGCTTAAATGGACCAAGTTAAAATTCTCAAAGTGAACCCTCAAATCCTTATGTTGAGCACCCAGGACACCTATCCATCTAAAGCATAAAGACCACACTCTTTGTGCAAAGAGACATTCTAAGAACAGGTGACGAGAAGTCTCCTCCGACACTTTGTACATCTCACAAGTAGTAGAGCTAACAATCACTCCTCTCCTGATTAGGCTGCAATGAGTTGGCATTTTGTCAAAAAAAATCCTCCAAGTAGAAGTTAGAACATTGCGGAATGCTTTAACTTGCCACAACTGATTGAAGATACCACATGACTAACCCAAGCCCTGATTTGCTAGGCAGTCATAAGATGACCTCACAGAAAACTTCCTTGTGGGATCCCTTCCCCATGTTTGCAAGTCCTCTATTTCCCTCCTAAGAGAACCCATAGAGATATACCTCAGCATGTCTTCCTCTTGCAGAGATTCCTACTCAAACCTGACTTCTCCACCTTAACCTCCACTTCCACACTAATTTTTCCCACCCCACCTACCTCTCCCATCGTCTTCCCCTGATCCAAAGATAGAGAAAACAACCTAGGATAGAAAGTAATGAGGCTACCTTTTCCAAGCCAAGCGTCCTCCCAAAACCTAACCTTATCCCCAAAACCAACTTTCCATTATAAAGCTGCCTGGAACCATCTTGATTCTTTCCCTTACCACATATTTTGGATAGATCTCTCCACCACCAGGATTGAAATTTTATTTAAAGCTGCCTTTGACTCGATTTCGTGCTATATTTTGAAACTAAGATGTCTTTCCACTTCCCTTGTTCATTACTCACTAACCACCATTTCCACTTGGCTAGAGAAGCACAGTTAAACATTTTGATATCTTTAATCCTCAACCCACCTTCCTCCATCGGTTTGCATACATTCTCCTAACTTACCCAAAATATAGATCTTTTATCTCTTCCCCAAGCCCACAAGAAACTCCTTTGGATACTAATAATTTTGTTATACACCGATGTCAGTGCTTTAAAAAAAGACGAATAAAAGATGGGTAAGGTATTTAAAACCGATTTGATTAAGTGAATCCTTCCCGCTAGCGACAAGAATCTTCCTTTCCAAGCACTTAACCTATCACTTAGGTTATTCAGAATAGACTCCCAAAACTGCTTATTTCTTGGGTTTCCTTCTACTACGACTCCCAAGTATTTAAAAGGTACCCTCATTAGAATGCAATTTAAAGACTTTGCATAGAACTCGAGGGGATTCCTTTCAACATTAATGCTAGCCAACTTGGATTTATGAAAGTGGATTTTTAGCCCCGAAGCAATCTCATAACACCTTAGGATTGCTTTTACAAAGATAACACTGTTATAGGAGTCTTCGCACATAAACAAGGTGTTGTCGGTGAATTGCAGCATAGAGATTTCAACCTCATTCTTCCCCACCTTCACGCCTTTGAGGAGGTTCATCCTAAGAGCCTGACTAACTAGCCCGACCAAGCCTTTAGCAACAATGAGAAATAAGAAAGGGGCTAAGGGATCTTCGTGCCTTAACCCTCTTGTTGGCCTAAATTCCATCATGGGGCTTCCATTAACCAAAACAGACACCGACCCAGACTCCAAACATCCTTTGACCCACCTGATCCATTTTCTGTGGAAACCCAGTTTGAGTAAGATATGAAATAGGAAATCTCACCTTATCGAGTCATATGCCTTTTCGTAGTCTACCTTCAAGCATAACTCACTCCTCTTATGCCTCCTTAACTCCTCAACAACCTCATTAGCCACAAGAACGATATCTAACATACCTCTATCCTTCAAGAAAGCCAATTGGCTATCATCAATTACCGTCGGTAAAACACTATTGATGCGGCACGACAACACCTTAGATATGATTTTATAAATTGCACCCACAAGGGATATAGGCCTGTACTGATCAAGTTTTGTGGGATCTCACACTTTAGGCACAAGTGCTATAAAAGATGCATTACATTCCTTTGCGATGCACCCCGTATCCTGAAACGAAAGCACGACATCCATTATATCCTTTTTAAGAGTATCCCAGTTATCTTTGATAAAGTTGAAATTGAACCTAACCGGACCAAGGCTTTTTTAGCCTTCACATTGCCACACCGCTTCTTTTATTTCTTCCTCTGTGAAATTCGCAATCATACCTGAACTAGCCTCCAAGGACAGAGTCTTAAACTCTACAGTTCCAAGTCTGACCCTGTAATCATGTGTCACCTGATATCTATCTTCAAATAACTTTTTGGCTTCCCTGCAAACAACGTCAGGTTCCTCGCTCCATTGGCTTCCTACCTCAATTCCTTTGACCTCATTTCTGAGTCTTCTTGATGACTTTCTACGGCAAGTGCACCGCGTTGTTAGAAGTAATAATTTGTCCCTAAGGACGGATATCGATCCCACAAGGAACAATGAATTATCAAGTACAATAATCTTTAAATATAAAACAGAACAAATTAAAGTGTGTTGAGAATGATTGTGTTGACGATGATCAATAAGAAAACAAAAAAAGAATTGGTTGCTTCAAGTTGGAAAAATAGAGATTAGGTTTCATTTGTCTCACTCTTATGTATTTTTTATTAGTATGTTAACATTATGTTCTTTGATTGAAATTGATGTTCGTATAAAAGTCATTTATATCAAATCCCCGCATATAAAAATTATTAAGAATGTTCCCTAAATATCGATCTCTCGCATATTTATAAGAACAACTTAGAATCAAGCTCAAACGATAATAGCAATTAACATATCAAATCTATTCTTAACACTCAAATATGTTAAGTATTGTTGTTTAGGTTAGAACCTTAAAAATACTTTACAGTCATATTTAAGATTCTCAAACATGTCACAAATATTTAAAAGCAAAACAACAATACTAATAATCAATCAAAAACAAAATATTATATCATAGTTAAATATCACCTCAATACATAAGAGTTTGAACAGATTACTCCCAAACCCAAAAGGGTAGAATTAGCCACCCATACTTCTAGAAACTTCCATTCTCCCAATTGATTATAATTCATTCAATGGTGTTTTCCTCTCAATCTGGCACACTAGGGTTGTGCCTCTAGCCCCCTATTTAACCTAATTTGCTAGGGTTATGTGACTTCCTACGTCGCGCTCATGGGCTTAATGATAAAAAAACATAAAAATAGCTCAATTAATCTGACGCATTCTCGTTGATGGGTTGGACTTTTTTTCTCTCTTTTGTGCGTTTTAGTCCTTCCAGCTTTCTCCTTTTAGCATACATCATTCTTCTTTAGTTCAAATCTCCATTCTTCCCTAGAAACCTGCAATTAACACCAGATTTGGGAATAAAATGTTCTTACTCAGTTAAAGATCATAAAAAATGTAAAAAGGTATAAATTCATAAATTAGGGATTATTTTATATGTAAATTAGCAATTAATACTCATATGTGACTATATTTTAATATGAAATATTACGAAAATTATGCATAATGATTACAATTGCACCTACAAAGGCCTCCTCCTTGGTTGGGCATTTCCTCCTCAACATGGATATGATAAGCTTGACCGTTAATCAGCATATTCTTGGACAGATTAGCACTGTTGGACTTAAGGAGTCGCACTAGGATCCTTGCATATTCGAGATTATCCCATGTTTCTGTAACTTCATCAATAGAAACCATAGTGGCCACTTCTCCAACCACTTTCGAAAAACAATCCTTATTCCATAGAGAAATGGGCAAACTGTACTGCTACAAAGAGTTCAGATCTTTGGTTTATGACTTCAAAAACACTTTTGAACCATTCTTTGTTAAGGTTGAGAAGTTCATCCATTTGTTCACCTTCTTTTGGCGTTAATAGAACCAAGTTATCTCCCAAAAACGTCACTCTAACCATACTCATTCCTCCTTTAATGAATTCCTCACACAACTGACTGAAGTTAATATTTGGAGACATTTGGCACACCACATTGTTAACCATCCATGGCAGAACTTGTTGTTTAGTCTCAACAATGATTCCTTTCCACTTCTCACATGAGGAGCCTCTCACAACATCTGCAAAGGATTGCTTTCTCTTGTTTACCTTCCATACCTCCTTCCATTTCTTCTCCTTCCATACCTCCTCCTTTTTGTTCTTGATTGGAACATGATTATGTTGTTTTCTAGCCACTTTGGACAGGTCACTTCCTTCTTCAAAACCAGCTCTTCTGTATCTTGGGATATTGACATAAAGTTTCATATTGCCTATGTGTATCATCCAGCTCCTTCTCTAATCTACTCGCATTCTCCACCTCAAAGAACCTCACAAAACTAAACCTTCTTTCCCACCTGTTAAGTCTACGTGAGATGAACACCTCTTTCTCCCTAGTCCACTTCTGAAAAATCTTAAGCATATCGTATTCTCCACCCCGAAAATTTAGAGAGAAAAAAGGTGACACGGTTGCTCAACCATTGATGTGGCTTACGTCCCTCATTAAACCTCCACCTCTCCTCCTTCCAGTGACCTACATCCCTCACAAACCCCTCAAGATATCTCATATTGTTCTTCTTGAAAGACTATAATACGTTTCTTTTGGCCTGGCTATCATTCATTCTAAATATTATGTGAGAAAGGAAATTCTATGGAATCACAGTATCTCCTTTACTTGCTCCATCAAATTCCAGTCCTCTTGAGTTTTAGCTCTCTAAAGGAGGTTGATGTGTTCTATCTTTTCTAATTAATTTGCTGTTGTCAAAACGTTTTATTATTTCAAAGCAAAATGTCTTGCTGTCCTGCTTGGGAGAGGTGGTGTGACGATAGAAAGCACAACTAATAAATATTATTGAGTGTCTTATTCTACATATAAAATATGTTAACCAATTTATATAATTTTCACTATAAAAAAATATTAAATTAACTTCCGAATATTAATTTCCACCAAATAAGGATGTTCTTAGAATCAATCTAATTGATTTCAACGCATATAAAATATTTTTTTAGAAAAAATTAAAAAGTATAAATTAATTTTTAAATTATTTAAGTATTAATATTGATTTAACAAATTTTAAGTTGATGTGTACCATTCTTAATTTTTTTAATGTAATTAGTGTTATATATCAATTTAAAAACTAATTTATAAATTTTTATTAATAAAAAAAAATAGATACTAATAGTTTTTTAGTTTATAAAATAATATATAATTTACTCAATAATACTATAAAAAAATCATTAGAAAGAGACTAATTTTAGAAATCAACAATAATCAGTCATTATATCAACTAAATTAGATATTATTTTAAGAATTAAAAAAATTATTGATATCTAAAGTAGTTTTTATTATTAATAAATAGTTTTTAAATTAGTATTAAATAGTTGTCAAAATTTTAGTTATTAACTTTAGAATCTAGTTAGTTGGTAGTTAAATTCTAGTACTTAATTAGATATTAACTTAGAAATTATTTTAATATTAATAATGTTTTAGTCTCTAAATTAGTATCTAATTTTATTAATATAATAACTAATTATTTTTATTATTTTTAAAATCAATTTTTATTTAATATTTTTTTTAGTGGTTTTTTACTAAAAGTTTATTTTATTTAAATTTGAATAGTTGTAAGGGTCCATCCTATACTTTGATTTTTTTTTTATACTTAGTATATTTACATGGCCAGGAAATAGTTCCTTGCAAAATTAGGAAAATTTAAAATGCAGGTATAAAAATTATTTTTATATGATATGTAGTTCTATTTATTAGCTGTATTAAATTAGATTAATTCGGGTTAGTTGACTTAATTATCTCAATTAATTGTATAAGTTGGATTCTGAAAATTAAAACACAATACTAGTTTAGTCAAATCTAACTACAAAAATTAGCTCGAACATCACTGTCTGCATTTTTAAAAATTTTAGAACTTTATATATTTGAACTGTTTCTTTAAGTCTAATATATGTTTAAAAATAATAATTGAATCAATGGGTTTAACTAAAGGCATTTGTGTTGAATTCATTAAGTCACAAGAAATATAAATGTATCAAATATTAATACATAATATATTAAAGTAAAAGTTTGATAATACCATAATTTGGCCATAGAAAAGATAATGCTATAATCTGGAAAGTATTAATTATATAATAAAATGTTATATAGATATTAATAATCACGATATTAACTTGACTGCGATTATTTTTCTTAAATGAGAAATTATATCCATTTAACTTGTATCAAATTAGGTAGGGTTTAGAAATTGTCAACTCGTGATTCCAGAATGTGATAATACAAAGAGGAAAAGTGATCTGAATCCATGCGTCTATTCTCTTGATTTTCATAGCTAATTATTGATTAACTTTTAAACTTTTAGATTACCAACTTTAACTTTTAGATAAACTTTTAGATTACCTTTTAACCAAGGCAAATGCTTCCAAATAAGGGCGAATCAACTTGCTATGGTATGTAATTATTTTTATTTTCAACTTTTATATATCCTTAACCTTTGACATTGGTTTTGTTGTATAATTAATTTTATGTGAATATCTTTTTAAATTTTATTTTAATATTAATCAAATTGTGTACCATATAAATTTATGTTTAATTAGAATTGAATTAATTGTATTGCAAGTTAATTTTTAACCGTAATTGATTGAGTGAGTTATGATACAAATTGCTTTTTTAATTGAAAACAATTAATTATGAATAAATCAAGTTTGAATGAATCAAAATATTAAATATTGAATCGAGTTATTTTTAAATTAACGAAATTGTTGAAGATAACAAATAACATATTTTATTTGTTTGCAGTTAAATTGATTTCTTTAGTAGTTTCATAATTATTTCAATGACTAAATTAATTCATGAGTATAATAGTTTCTTAACCTTTTAGGTAATTTGTAAGTAATTGTTTCTATTGTGTTATTTTTTCCTAAGAGTTTCACATGACAAAAACATAATTCAATTGTATTTTTTTCTTCAAAATATTTAATACATAGGAAACTCATTCAGGGTGGTCAAAAGTCACGAGTATTTTCTTTTTCATAAAAGCTCGTTTTTTGAAAAAGAGGTGGAGAGTTCTTAATGGTAATGTAGGGGTGCCAATAGTATACTCCTTAATTCGGCCTCCTTTTTTAAACCGTTTTAAAACAACATAAACATATAAAAAGGCTCTTCCTCCCTGCACCCGTATTATTTCCTTCTACACCTCCATAAGATATGAAAAATCTCAAAAGAATCCCTCTATGCAATTTTGTTGGAAAAACTCTGAAAAATATTTGGTGATGTAATTCAGATTGTATAATTTAGTATTATTTATTTTAATTGTTCTTTAATATCACAGTTTGTATAATTCATAATGTATTTTCAAATAATACAGATTATATAATAAAAAAATTTAAATAATGTTAAAAATAATCAGATTCTATCATTTTTAACATAACAATTTTTTAACTTTTACATTGTATGATCCATAATTAAATTTGTTTAATCTTGATTAATCAATTAAAAAATCATATGAAAGTGTTAATGCATTTAAGATCCTACAATCCAAAATATAAATATCATTGAAAATAAATAATACTTGTGCAATCTATAATATGCATTTCAACGTATAATCTAAAAACATTCCAAATCATTTAATGTGTAATTTTTCCAACAAAATTGCTTGGAGAAAGACTTTTGACATTTTGTACACCTTATGAAATGTTGAGAAAACAATGGGTGTGTGTAGGAAGAAAGGGCCACATATAAAACATACCTTCCAAGAAAAATACATGAAGGAAATAAAAAAGAAAAAATGGCTTTGATCTTGGTCCAATATTTTATAAAATCTACAATTTTTAATTCTTATTTTCTTTTAATTTTAGTCTTTTAGTTTTAAATTTTATATAATTTTAATTCTTGAATACACGGTTTTGATCCCTTAACTTTTAGTTATCCATTATTTTTCATTGTTGTATGTGTTTATGGTTTGAGAATTCTGAAGGTTAGATATATATGCCTCTTGTTTTTTTTTATACTAGTTAAAACATGTAGTATTCTTTTTTTATTGTTGATAAAAAAATCATTAACTAAATCATATCTGAAAGTAATATATGTGAAGAAAGTTTCACAACTTTCAACAATTAACTTATTACCAATACAACAATACAAAATCTTATATAAAAACGTATATAATTTGTTGAAAAAATAATTAATTACTATATTAATTAAATTAAATATTATTTTAAAGACAAAAAATATATTAATGTTTAAAGTAATTTATATTATTAATAAAATTTATAAATTAGTTTTTAAATTTGTATTTAAATAGTTACTAAACTTTTAGCTACCAATTATTTTAAATTCTAAAATGGATAACTAATTAGATATTAATTTATAAATTTTAGTAATAATAAAAACTATTTTAAAACCAGTAAATTTTTAATTTATAAAATAATATAAATTTAATCAATATAATAATTAATTATTTTTATTTTTAAAACTATTTCTTATTTAATTATTTTTTATAGTGACTATGATAATTTCACTGTCATATCCTCCAAAGATATTTAAATATACTATTTAATAAAATTATTACAAAATTATAAAATCAGTTAACCATCAATCAATTATATCCATATATATTTCAAAATTGAATATAACATAATATAATTTTATACAATTGTATATAATATTACATATTACATTATTTACAATTTTATTTTTTAAATTATAGAAATTTATAGTTTTATACAATGTTATAACATATACATAACTTTATAATTTTGCAGTCATTTTACTAAATAATATATTTTAAATAATTTAATAATAAAATTTTCTATATGAAAAGGTTTCTGATATAGGAGAATCTATGATATAATTTTATATAATTAATTTCTATTTTATTTTTAAATTGTATAAATCAATAAAAAATATTTTATTTTAAATAATTTTAATTTTTAAAAAATGTTTTTCACTGTTGGGACATAATTTTTTTCAGTCATTAACCTTTCGTATCCTAAAATGGTTCAAAATATGATGATATATAACATATATATCAATACCGACTATTTATTTAGCATCCCAAGAGTGACGAAAAGACCCCACTTTACATCTTTTTCATTGATTGATTTTTTTTAAAATTTTGTATTCAATTTATTAAATAATATATTTTAAATAATTTTATTATCTAAATTATATAAATTAATAAAAAATAATACTTTTTAAATAATTTTATTGTTTAAATTACATAAATAATATATTTTAAGTAATTTTATCGTTTAAATTATAGAAACTTATAATTTTATACAATTATATTTTTAATTATTCAGACTAGATTTTTTGTTCTCATAGATAACTAGTGGGGATTACTAAGTCGGGCATTACATGAAATTTGGGAATCTGTGTTGGGTAGGAAGCAAAACATTTGGATGTGAATACTGTATTTGTAGTGTGAAAACATGGTTAAATGAGAACAAATTTTATAAATATTAATTGATGTTAATTGAAAAATAATATTAATTTATATTTAATATTTTTTTTATAATTTAAGTTTTTTTTTTTTGGAATTCGGTAAATATTAATACTGATCCTAGTAGAATTATTTTCAATGCAATTATTTTGAGATTAATTTTATGAAAATTCATTAAAAAATATATTTAATTAACAAAACTTGTACAATGTAAAACATATTTGAAAGATGAAAGAAACAAAAGTGCAAGATTTCATATTTGAAAATCCGTGAATTCACGTGGTCTTTCTTACTTTTAGCTTCATTTATTGATTATGTACCACACGATTAAGTTAGGTGTAACTAAAGTTTTTGCCAAACTTTTAGGTAATCTCCAAAGTTAATTATGTATTCATAATATTTCAAACAAATCTTTTCTAAATTAACAAAACAAATAAATAAATGTTTATTGAAAAATAGATTTTAATATATTATTTTAGTCGAAATGAGATCTAACCATGTTAAAAAATAAAATTATATATAAGTGAGACATTTTTTCTTTTTTCCAGCAAATTTAATTAAGTATCATTTATACTTATATATCTGACTAATTCAAATTGTGTAGCACTTTCATCTTATGATCACTTTGAAAAAAAATAAAAGATTCATTATCAATTATTCAACAAAGGCAAACTTAAAAAAGTGGTGTTTCTGAGGGAAATTAAAACCGTATATTATGTTGGTTATAAGTAGTTTTGGGTCATCTTCAAGAATAAATTATCTTTGAAAAAAAACTAATACATTATTTGTAACGGTATGACACTCACCTGACTCAAGTTCTAGGAAAAGTATATAAATGATTCCTTGTAAATTAACAAATTGAAGCAAAACTAAAATATCGGTTTAGGAAAAACTATATCATTGTAAGTATAATATTCTTTTATTAAATTATTATTTGATCCAAATATATTATAATAAAAAAAATTAGAATTAAGTATAATATAATATTTTATTATCAAATCAACATTTAATATAACACAAATTAATAAGAAAGATTAATGTAATTGTAATATAATATTTTGTCATCAAATTATATTTATAAAAAAGATTAAATACTATCATGTTATTTTTTAAAATATAAAAAATATATAAAAATAATATAACTAAATTTTCCTAAAAAATGTGTCGTTTATTAAACTTTTTGTTTTTGTTTTCCTGGTTTTAAATTAAGATACAATAGTAAATGCTTTCATATTATATGTACATTCTCATCTTCTTAGTGTAATGCGATAGTTTTTAACAATTTAATTAAATTGAAATACATTAAGTTAAGGTTGATATTAATGTTCTTTATATTTTATTAATAAATTATTATTTAATATAAACATATTATAAATAAATAAAATAAATAAAATGTATAATTATCTTTTTGTCCCTATATTTAAGGTTAATATTCAATTTATTACAATAGTTTTAAAAAAATCAATTTAGTCCTAAGATTTTTAAAAAAAAAATTATGAAGTTTGGTCCTTTTTGTTAAAGTTCCACCAATGATGCCGGTTGATGATGTGGGGTAAGAGTAAGTGACACTTTCATACCCACATGTTTTCACATCAGAGTGTTGTCATCGTCTTCAATCCTAAACTCGTTTTCTCTTCCCTCTATTCCAACCCTATCCATCTTCCTCCACCAGCGGCACTCTTACAACAATAACTTCTTCATCATCATTTATCATATCTTGCATCACAACCAAAAACAAATATGATCTTCACTTTTTAACCCTCAAACTCTTCTCTCAAATTTGTCCTTTCATTTCTCACTTTCTTCAATCCTCCTTCTTTATTTCTAGTGGCAATTTGAATTTGCAATCTCCACATTTAGGTATTGCATAAGCTTATGGGAATGAAAGATACCAAATTGTATATTTTAAAAAAAATCTTTGGATCAAATTGATTTTTTTAAAATCATGATAATAAATTGAATATTAATAAAAAATATATAGCTAAATGTAGTGTAAAAAGATAATTATACCTGAATAAAATTTTAAACACGTCATATAATAGTTTATAATCAAATATCTAAACTTGTTAAAAAAAATTGAACAGTAGTATTTTACTATCAAATTATTATTATTAAGCAAGGGTAAATGATCGTGGAATATCTGATTTTCTTTTTGCACCTACTTCTTACATGTTGCTTATAAATAAGTGCACGTCTCTTCTTCTCTTTTACTTAAGTCAATTCTTCTCTTTTTCTTTCCCTCTCCAAATTCATCTGAGATGCTCTGTTATCTAAAGGCCAATTTCACAATCCTTGTCTTTTTTTCCTCTCCATATACCATTTGTCTTCTATGCATTCAATCCTTTTGTTGTCATCACATTCCCATGCATGCATTAGGTGGCTAAATAATGGTTATCTACACGTCCATTCTAAATGTTTCACCTTTTCATTCACACGTGTTTCAGGGATGCACCATGCATATAATATTCTCTTTGATTATCTTAATAGATGTAACTTAAGATTCAATATGATACATTTGAATTGATATGCAAATATTATCATGGATTTAATTATTTCCTAAAAACTAAAGTTATATTTGTGTGCATGCATATCTTTTTTTTTTTATGTTGGAGATCCCATATCGATTGGAGATAAGAACATTTTATAGTATAAGTGGGTACAAATTTTATCATCTTATAAGTCAAAGGTTTAGTTAAACTTAAAGTTAACTTCTTAATATGATATAAGAGTTATAAAAGTCATTTAGAATCTATTCTAACGAAAGATTTTTTTTATCAACAAGAAAAAATAAATAAATATGAATCACTTTAGTGGTGGTCCAACCCTTGTATGAACAACACCTCCCCCAAAACACACCTCTTTCCATCTACCCAGTCTACTCTTGATTATTTCTAACAATCCAGTCTACTCTTGATTTTTTATATGACTTTTTACGGCAAGTGCACCGCGTTTGTCAGAAGTAATAATTGTCCCTAAGGACGGATATCGATCCCACAAAGAACAGTGAATTATCGAGTAAAATATTCGCTAAATATAACAACAGAA
>Ga0123342_1002502_pt1 | contig 30525 bp, 17 predicted proteins | sample Turbeawhitnodule_FD_89960 | JGI IMG/M metagenome (GOLD analysis project Ga0123342, IMG submission 89960) | Root nodule microbial communities of legume samples collected from Mexico - Turtle bean Mexico white nodule | ecosystem: Host-associated > Plants > Roots > Nodule | place: Mexico: Nepantla... | reverse complement strand
GTGTTAGGATTTTTTAGGTGTTGCCGTGCTGTTCTTTGGAGTGCAGTTGGGTGTTGGGTGCTGTTATTTTATTGATTCTGTCATTTGGTTCTTTTATAAGTGCTGGTTTGGGTTTGGCATTCCCTGTTGTAGGCTTAGGGTTTTGGTTATACTTTCTTTTGTGGAAGTGTAACTTTGTGGCTGTGGTACACGGGTTGGGATACCCCTTAAGTATCCCCTTAATTTTATTCATTTATTGCTGATAAAAAAAAAATAGACCTGCAGGATGCTTTACCTACACTCTAGTTAGTTATGACAGCTGTTCACTCTGTTACAACAGCTGTGAGTTAGGTGGCGCACTTGGTCAGTTAATGATCTGTACAAACACTAGTATAAACAGATTTTATAATAATAATACTGATTCAGCATATTTTCTCAATGCATCTTGTATTTTCCATTTGTAGTTTTAAGATGGTATCAAAATTAAAACTATGCTTCAAGATATATTGTAATTTGGCGCTCAGTCTTTTATACATGTCAAGATGTTAAGTGCAGAACGTCATCAATAATCATTTTGTCACTGTCTGCAGCTACTATGAAGGACAACTCACTTCTATTTCTGAGATTGATGTTGAAGATGAAGGAAAGACTCCACGTGTTAGAGTTACTGAAGCTGCAGAGAAAGTATGTTACCACTAAAAATCCCTTATTGAATAGGTTTGAATTAGTTGTGTTCATTGAAGTCTTTGAAAGTTAAGTATGCCGGTGGTATTGGAACTATCTAGGATTCCTTTTATTGTCTAGCAAAGACGGAAATTTTAGAAAAATGTCACTGGTACTAATTATACTAGTAGAAATACAAGTGTTGTCGCACCTGTGTGACCATATATTTATTATATTACTAAAAAATAATGAGAAAGAGGAGATGAACCTGAATGTATGAGGGGCATTGAGTTTGGTGAAAACCCTTCTCTGACTTAGATAAAGAAAACAGTGTGATTTTTTTTTGTGCAAAATGAGATAGAAACTTAATATAGTGACTTGGTTTGTGGGTGTGTGTGACAGTTCCTCTTGGTGGCGGAAAGATAAAATATTTGCAATATTATTGGAGAACAAATACATATTGAAGGGTAAAACAGTAAATATAATGTGTACACCAAATGAGGATACCTATTTGTTATATTATAAATTAAGAAAATGTCCAAAAAAAGATAATCTTAGAGGAGGCATGATTCTCCAATTTAGCAAATGTGTTAGGAGTTGTAAGATTTTCATGAAATTTCATCAGAAGGATGAGGAGATCGAAAACCTTTAACTGGGCTGGAGGACTTAGGGCATGAACCCGCGTTCATTTCTAAGATACATTTGTTGCTTCTCAGTTGGGAGGATTACCTATCATCTGGGCTATGACAAAAATAGAAATTCCCTACAGATTGAATTTTTATCATTAAATTTATGGATAAACAGATGATGCTTTTATGTGATTTCCTTGTTATGGTTGCACAATCTCAATTAGATCCAGCATGGAATCAGAATTCCCTGTTCACAAGGCAACCTACCAGGTGCAACCACCAATTTGATGTTTTAGGGTAGTGAGTGGAGAGGCTGCTTTTGCAGCCAAACCTTGTGGTCAAGTCTCGATACAACAACTAAAACTTGTGGTTTTCATCATTCAGTAATATGGTAGCATGGAATTTGTTTAGGTTGTCAGTTTTTTTATGCTGCTTTATTCGGGATTTCAACCAGCCTTTCCATATACTGGCTAGGTATTGTAACTAGTTTCAACCAAAATGTACCTACTAACCCTGTTGTATTGGCAATCTTTATCATGGTTTCTTTTATTCTCTTTCACTTCATAATTAAGTGAGTGGCTTGATGACTGTTGCCATTCCGTCCAGTCTCTATAAACTTATGATGTCCTGTTTCTAGCATTTATGATGTCTCACTTGGAATGTATCTTTCAATTGTATGTGCTATTGTTTTATTTTCCAAAGAAAGACGTAATATTTTCTTGCTTCTTTCCCTTGCTACGTTTTGATTTCATAGATAAAGACACATTATTTTTGGGCAGTTCCTTACCGTCAAATGTAAGCACTTTATTAACTGGTTTCTTTTAGCTAATGACCGAATTCAAATACCGTGCATAGTGCAGTTTGAGCAAGAATAGCAGGCTATATTTGATTTGTTGTTATTTTATGTGCCTTTTAACTCCATCATTTGTATGTTTATCATTTTCAAATGCGCTTTAGCTTTTTCATGATACTACTATGGAATATGGATTCAGGTTTCACTACTAGAAGAAAATATAAAACCTAGAACAGATCTTCCTCATTTGCTTGTACATCTGCGTGAAAGAAAGCCAGAGAAGCTTCATTACATTGGTGTCTCCTTTGGGCTAACTTTGGACCTTTTTCGCTTTTGGAGGAAACATAAATTTGCTCCTTTCTACATCGGCCAGATTCCAGTTAAAGCTTTTTTCAGAATTTGTAAATAAGACCGAATTTATATTTACTAGTGATTAACGCGTTTCTTCAACTTCATAGAATACTGTTACTGGTGAGCATTCGTGCATGATCCTAAAACCCTTGAACAATGATGAAATTGAAGCTGATGGATCAAATCCGTTGGGTTTTTTCGGTCCATTTTACCAAGGTGGATTCTCTTCCTTTGCTGTTATGATTTGTCTTTGATACTATAATCCATTTTCTTAATGGTTGATGATTTAGTTTGCTACTTGTAGATTTTAGACAAAGATTTGCTAAACTTCTTGCTTCGACCTTTCGTGGCATGGAATACAAGCTTGCTTTGAGGTTAGTATTAAGAGTTTAGTGGTTCACTTTTCTAAATTCTTAGATGTAAGTTGATGTTTTGGAGTTCATTTAATTCTAATGAACTAAGGCTATGTATTACTGATAATTAATTAGATTATATTGACGAATCAGATTTTTCACAGCTTTATTTGTTCATTTTGATAAAAGAAGGGTAAATGCAAAGCAAGAAAAGTATTTGAGACAAACAAAAGACTTCACAGAAAAAAGAACTTGATATTTCAATGTCTTTTGAACACAAGCTCTGATAACCTTTATGAAGGTTAAGCGGAAAAGGGTATTAAGGAAAATAAACATGTAAAGGAAATGGAAAACTATGTCAAAGTTACAGCAACTTTTTTTATTTTCACTGCACTTCCTACCGAGTTGGTAAATAAATATCAATTATTCCAAACTTGCTAGTAAGTGGTAGCTGGCCAATTTTAAGACTCTCGGCCTTTACACTTTTTTGAATTCTGTAGTATGTTCATCCCTCATTTATATCTCTATTTTTCTGAATACTTATTATAATGATAATTTATCCAGCATAATAGATCCAAAAATCAATTTCAAGGACCAAGACCCTAAGGAAATCGCATCTGATAAATATCTGCAGTCAATCGGAGAATATTTATCACCACATGATATGAAGCGTTTGGAGGCGTATGTTGACAACCTTGCTGACTTTCATCTGGTAAGAGCTCAAGTGATAGATAACGATACTGATCGGTTTTCTGGATGGTTTCTTGATGATGACTTGTCTAATGCCTTTCTGGTTATCGAAAATTGTTGTTCTTCATTTGTTAAAATCCTAAACGGTGATTAATTCCTTTTTTCAAAGTTGAGGTCCATCTTGCTCTACCCACCTTCACCAAAACAATGCCCTGATTATTATTTTGCCTGCATAAAGGTTCAATTAAAATGTTAAATACAAATAAGTATATTTTTACCAATTATAATTGTGGTTTAGTATTATTTTTTTACCGGAAATTGTGGTGGTTTAATGTGACATGGTTGTTGAATGAAGTGAGTATAGTTTTTTTATTGGATAAACTGCGTTGGTAATCAATATTGGATAAACAGCATGGTATGTGAGATCATCAATATGTGAGAATTGTGATGACCAAATTAAATGGCATTTCAAATGTGGTTCAGTGTGGTGACTGATGTAACCCCAAACTTCTTGCATTGTCACTGTTGAAGTTGTGATGTAACTATTCCAAACCTAGTATATTGAAATAACATACTTTGAATATCTGTTAAATAAATTTGGAGCGTTTTTAAGTTTGATCTCGACCCCTTTTCTCTTTGACAGATCCTAGATTTGGTTCCAACCCTTACACGTCTGTACTTCCAACAAAAGCTCCCAGTTACTGTGTCCTATGCTCAAGCTTCTGTATTACTCTGCATCGGTCTGCAGAATCAGAACATTTCTTATATTGAGGTCTGTTTATCATTCTATTAATTTGTTTAGTTGAAATATTAGATACTCGAATGACTAGTTTGCACTTGATGTCTTGTACGTCAAAGCAATAAAGGGAAACATAAAGCTGAATCCTAATTAGTTAATTTATATGCAGTGTTAATGTGAATTTTTTTAATAGACATCAAATACGATTTCTTTTGCTGTCACATTATATAAATGAATTGGATGAATTCTTAAGGAATGTCTATGCAAAAAAGTTTAACAATGATTGTGCATATAAATTAAATTCAAATCCTATTACGAGATTTACACAACAAAAACCTTATCTCACTGGGTAAAGGTCAGGGACATGGATCATTGTGTTGAATTTTTCTAAAGTATGCTAAGCCATCTTTTGAAATTTAGCATATATTGGTCACTGGTCAGTTTATCATGATACACATTCTCTATCAAATCAACGAGTCAGTCTAAATTTTTTTGTTTGATTTTGTTGAGGTTTGAGTTTTCCTGTTTGATGTCAATAAGATGGAATCACATTCTCTTATATCCCTTTCGTTTAACAGGGACAAACAAATTTGGAACGGCAAACAATATTGTCTCTATTTATAAAGGTTATGAAGAAGTTCTACAAATATCTAGATGGCCGTGCATCCAAGGAGATTGAATCAACCTTGCCAAGACTGAAAGAAGTAAGTTTCTTGATGACAATTTATCTTCTGTATTCCTCGGCAATGTGCTTCCTCTAGAATCCACAGAAAATTTTGGTTACTGAATTTACTATTCTGTTGTGGTGTTTAGGAAAACAAATTGTAGTTGATGCCTCCCTTTTCACATTCACTAATCTTGCACCACTTCTTTTATGGGTTATGTTCTGTTTTGTCCATAGATTGTCATGGAACCTCATAGTGTCTCAGTGGACGAAGATCTCAACAATGCAGCTAAACAAGTTGAGGTATGTGCGTTCATCTTTTGTTGTAGATCCCTACCCCAAATCCCATCTTTGCTTTTTCACCTCCAGTTTTCATGGCTCAAATCATGTTACGTGTTTGTCACTGGATAGGATGACATGAAATCAAAAGCAGAGTCGCTCTTTACTCCTGAATTGTTCCAGCAGTATGCCATTGATGATGGAGAATCTGGCTTTCAGACTGTTTTACAAAATAATGATGGAAAAATACCCACCGGTGGTCTTATCAGCGTGAAATCCAGTAGGAGTGCAGGGAAACCTGAAAAGGTAAAGGACAGTGGCAAGAGTGACAAAAAGCGCAGTAAAGATAATCACAACCATAAATCAAGCAAAAAGAGAAGATCATGAATTGAGTCTGATGATGATAAGAACCATCCAAGAAAAAACTGATGATTTCAGGGATTGTTGGTTCTCGAGACAGAACGGCATACAAGGTCAAAGTTTAGGGTTCCAAATCAAAGGGATGAGAATCCACTGACAACAAGCTCATTTCATGTAATGCCTGCGCATGGCTGGCTGTGGAGATCTATGGTGCTACACTTAAATTTATTTATTTTTTCAAATATTTTCATGGTAATTAGTGGGTAGTACTACTGCATTATTATAAATGCGACGGCTACAGAGAAATATATTTATGATACAATTTTACCAGCCTTTTTTGTAGCTGAAGAGGATTGATCACAATGGTATGACGGTCTTGTGTTCAAAATGATGCGTAACTACGGTGAGGTCACTTGAGATTGCATAGTATGGAGTGTTAAGACGAATGACATTTCAGGAATGTAAAGAGGATTCAATTGATCCACTAACCTGGCCTTTTTTCTTTTACTTTTTAACGTTTTTCCAGATAAAATTTGTTTAAGCATACATATACTGTAACTCGATATGATATTGACAAACAACAGAACCAATTGACTTGATTTGACACATCAATCAGACAGGCCTCTGCTTTGGATCTTCAATTTGGACAATACTGTGTAAACTAGAACCCTCTGGAATTCCCAGGGGAGGATCTATGCATGAACAATTGTCAACATTAAATAGCTCCCACTCTTTAATTTCACATTTGTCTAGTGCACCAACAATCTCTGTCCTCTCTCTTTCAGATGGAAATGCTCCATCTGGACTAACAAGTACCGCTCCAGTATAAGACTGCCCTGCAACTCTAGCAGCCCCATGATAATGGAACAAACCCCAACTAAGATTTTCAGCTACATCCACAATTGTCCAAAACTCATTTGAAACAACTCCATTGTCTAATACACTGAAATAAAATGTGCCAGGTACCTTGCCCCTTCTCACCCTATATTTTCTCCTCCTCCAGACCATTTGACCTTCGAATGTTTTTACCTGGAATACTGGTTCATACCAGAATGACCCTTTTGCCTTTCCCCTATAGAATAGTTGGTATTGACATGGAAATTGATCATATGCTGGATTCTGCCCTGCTACCACACGCCAGCTCCACTGCAAACTCCCCAACCATCCAACAAACAGATCTTCTGCCATTTCATAACTTAAGTTCTGCCCCCGAAACTTGATCATTGGAGGCACACAAGGCTTGTCAGGGACTTCTGCTTCCAACTCAAGACAGTTGTTTTTTTGTAATACACATAGTGAAAAGGCTTCTAGATTTGCACTTTCATATGAAGCAATACATCGGTAGTTGCATACTTGATCAACAGGGCTACACTGATTCAAGCATTGAAGAGCTTTTCTACAATTGGGATCCAATAAGCAATTAAGTACCTGACGACCACAGTTCCTCAACATACAGTTTAGGGTAGAAAAACCTTTAGCTCTCAAATTATTCAATACTGGAACGGGCCTTATATATGCATTGATTAGTACCAGCAAACAGAACCTTATATCATCAGAATTATGTCGATCCCATGCTTCAGATACTGTCTGCACTACTTCATACGATTCTTTAGCTTTATCGGATTGAGAGGTTCCAAAAAAACTTCCAAATATACTACCTCTCACTTCACTGGGAACATCATAGCCTCCTAATTTGTTCTTCAAATCCGATGAAGAGTCAAGGCATATTACATTTTCAATAGTTTTGCTGTTGTTATTAATCCACCCGACTGATTTCTCGTTTGTAACAGCAATAATCACCAACATATCCGCATCCCGTAATTCTTTCTGAAGTCTCACGGACATTTGTCCGCTAGATACAATACATTCATCAGTAAAGACAAGAAGCTCATACCCTTCATCAACCCATTTCAATCTCTTTGCCTGGTAAAAGGGAATATTAATGGTACTGGACCCAATCAAAAAATTAACCACACTATTCATACCAGAATATTATGACAAAGAAACATACCACACGTATAATAAAACACATCACTTGAAAATATTAAAGATTTCTGTCATTGATCTGAAAACATTCTAACTAAAGGCGAAAGCTGCTTGTTATCCGGCCAAATTTTAAAGCAGCAAGCTTCAAGAATAATATAACAAGCACAAAAACACACTTTTTATTTCTAAATAAATACACTGTACCTAAACCCATTACTAAAGCTAGCAAAATATTACGCAATCTAAAAATCCCCCAATTAACGTTAGTTTTTTCTTAAATTAAAACACCTTTATTTTAAATTAGAACAAAAGCAAGTGACTTTACTTAACAGACAACAATGACATTATCTTCATTTTGGCGTGTACTTGAAAGGGATTTCCCTGACAGATATGTTGAGGGATCACTCAGATTTGCTTCTTCATTCATATTCTTTGTCCTTTGCTACTTTTCTTTACTAAAGAACCATGCAATTCAAAAAGATCCACGAGAGGCCAAAGTAAATTACTCTGAAATTTCAGAAATTGTCATTTCTGCTCCACATGTTCACTCAGTGCACAGAATTTCTCCCCTTTTCCCTCCTCCTTCTCCACAAATAGTCCCCCGCATAGGCTCACATTTGCTAAATACTTAAAGAGCTATATCTTACTCAATTCTCTCAAACAAATCTCCAAAACATTGAACCCTGAGATATTATTTTAATTTTGTTTTCTTTCAATAAGTTTAAACAATAAGAACTAAAAGAGATTAAGTGATATATACACACACCACTATATAATAGGAATTACCCCTTTAGAATATACATTTTTTTCAATATTACTTTTAAGTATGCATAATTGAAAAAACTAAAATGTAAAATAGAAAACAAGAGAAAAGAGTAACCTAACATTTTTCAATATAGGATGTTGCATTGCAGGTACAATAAATAATGAATAATGTGATATCCTACTCTTTCTTTGTAGAGAAAGTGCAATATAAAAAATAAATATATTTTTAAAGTCTTGAAAATATAGAACCTAAGAGGATTTAGAATTATTCATTAAAAATCACTTTTCAACAATCCAAAATCAATGAAAGAGGGAGAGAGAAGGTACGTAACAGTGTGAAGCATGACTTGTTCCCATGATGCGGACTGAAGAGGGCTGGCGGCTCCGTGGCCAACGACAGCTACCACCCTCACCGGCGGCGCGGATGACTGCTCCGCCTTCACGGCGGAGAAGACGGTTGTGAGAGGGCGAAAGCGAGGGCCAGTGTGAGTACGTGCCGGTGAAGGGAAAGGGAGAGAGGAATGGGTATGAAGGTGAAAAGGAAAAGTGAAAGCATTAATAGATAAAGCATTATGAAGAAACTTAAAACCGAATGCTTCAACAAATTTTAGTTGCAAATTCAGAGACATTTAAACTAACGAAAGGGATTCTCTCTCTGTCCTGCGAAAACACTGAAAATTATCATTTCAGACTCTTCTTTATAAATATTTTTCTTTTTCTTTTAAAATGTGAATTTTACTATAAAGCCCTCTAGTCCATAATCCTCTTTCTCCTCTCGTGTTGGCCTCAACGAATGTCATATCTTTTGAAATATGAATTAAGTAAGGAATATTAATGGATTTTCGCTTTGAAGAAGCTACAGTGAACAGTAGTACAAAATGGATAAATAGGAAAATGTATAAAACAATTTTAATTACTAAAGTTAATATTAAAATTTATAAGTAATTTATTTATGAGCGAAAACTTTATAAGACAAAATATTACTGATTGTCTTTCAAAATATTACATTTTGACTAATCTCCATAATGTTATTGTACAACGCCTCCCACCATACTAATAACAGAAGATCTTTATCAATTTCGTATTTAGAATGTTCTAAAAAATCACATTCAATTCTGTATTTGTAATCTCTCCAATGAAACAATACAAATGTATAAAGTTTTAACAGTAATTTTATGTTATATTCTACAGGTGATCTCTTGTAAGTTGTGACACTGCACACGCAATTCTAAATTTACGTATCCTTCAACATTACTCCGCCAAGAATCACAATTTACTTAGCACAGCACTCGCTTTAAGAATCACAATTTGTATGTTCTATCTATAAAATATCATGCAACAAAATCTGACAATTGATGGCGCAACACTTCATTTTAAATATTCCAAGATTGTTGCCTTCCTTAGTCACGGAATTTCAATTAATGAAACCGATGGAATCCAAATTGGGAACAGGCATAATATCAATAAGAATAAAGAGTCTCGAAACGTGACAACAAAATTCAAGGAAAAAATTGATCGCCTCAACTTCCAGTTTAACATAGAATTTAAATACAAAGACCTTGAAGAAACGAAATCTTCAAACTGGCATCAACGTTGCACTTCAAAACCAGAGGTGTCTACTTATTGAAGAAACACAGCTTCATCATTATCCAAATGCAATAATTTCTAATGTATGCAAACATCTTTAAGACATTTTAAAGGAAGTTTCTGATGTCCAAAGTTTTCACATCGACCGATTCAGGCTCATCCTTGAACTCCTCCCTGAAATGGAAAACAAACAAAGCAAAATAAATCATATGGTTTACAACTTCTAACATCCTACTGCACCTAGAGACATGAGTAAAAAGTATTTCTAAGAGTGGAGGAGAAAACAAAGTCAAATTTCCAACGCATCAATTCTTTTCATCGTGCTATATTCTTAAGTTCAAAGTTGTGAACCATAAAACACCAAGACTAGGGAAAGGCCAATCATCATCATTCCATGTGGCTATCTGGACTTGGGAGTTAAAATTAAGCAGAAAATAAAAGGTAATTATCATGTACTTATTAATCGTGTTCCTTGTTCAAAAGAATTAAAGATAACTAGGGAGAAGGGGGGAAATATAAGGGCAAGAAATGAAGTCGTTAAGAAATACCTCTTCTTTTGGGTGTCCATTGCCTCAAGAGCATCCTTCTTCAGCTCCTCCAGCTGTGCTTTGGCTAATTTAAGTTCAAGCTCAGCTTCGTACTTTGGTAGATCTTCCCGTCGAACTCCAAGTCTAAGGTGGCACCATCAAAGGAGGAACGGAAAAGAAAGAGAGAAAGCAGTTACAGCCCATTAATTTATGGTAAAGAAAGAGAGAAAGCAGTTACAGCCCATTAATTTATGGTACTCAACTGAAGGGAACAAAACGCCGAAGAATCCTCACCATAAAATGAGGAATTTAAACAACGAAATGGAATGCCCAACCAATAAAAGTAGGTCAATAGACAACTGACAAAGAATGGACTATACAATTCCCTACAAGTAAACAATGCGATGCAAGTTCCAATGTCTACGAAAAGGACAAAAACATGTAAAACTTTGAAAATTGAATGTGTTAACCGGTATCTTGCTTCTACTCAGTAAAATTTCTTGCTCTCTCTATTTTATTGCAAAAATCCCTGTCCTCTGCCATCTAATGTAATGAGAATTTTCCCATAATGAGGGTGCATATGCCCACTCAACAATACCAAACTAAAAATATTTATAAAATCGTTAACAATTCCATGGCAAAGTAAGTGAAATAAAATAAACACAGATGAAAACTTCAAAGCTTGAACTTAGATGTCACTTAATATGAACACAACCTTAACATATCAAAAAGATATCTTGCGTTATGAACTTACTTCTTATTAATCTTATCAAACTCCGCCAATAGAAGGTCCATTCCTTTCTTATCATTTCTCAGTAAAGGTTTCTTTAACTCCTTTTCAATTTTGTCCAGTGCATCTATCATCAGAGCCTCTGCACCAAGATCATCTGTGAGACCTCTCCTGTAAAAAAAATTGAACGCGTAAATATGAGCTTCTGTAACAATAACCTAATGCTTCCTGAAGCAAGTGATGTTTTTGCAATAAGTTGGCTTTCATTTTCAATTTTATAATTAGGTAAATCCGGATAATAATTTAGGCTCGTCCTAATTTGCAGAAGAAAAAAATAAAGCCAACAGGCAATTTTTAGAACTAGATGCTGAAAACAAAAAGAACTATTTCATAATGAATTCAAAAAGGTACATGGAATTCAAAGAATCACTTTACATATAAAAAAATAAATAGTATGAATAAAAAAGTTGAAGGGCACACTATATATACACTGATCATATCTACTGAAGAAATGAAGAGAGTAAAATAGATATCACCACACACTTGATTCTTATATCCTTCAAAGTCAAAAGATAGGTCCGAGCATCTGGAATATCCTGTGTGTCAGTTTCAATGGTGGAGAGGATATCCTGGGACTCTGACAACAAGTTTGCCCTGCAGAATGCAAAAGAGATTGTAGGCATAACATAATCAAAACATTTAAATAATAGAATGCTTGAAAGATTACAAGTTACAAACCAAACAAATATTGAGCAGAATAGTATGACAAGAACAACAAAGGAAAAGCAGAAGCTCACTTCTCTCTAACTGTTTTCATGACATTTGCATAATGAGTAACAGCAGCTGGATCTTCGGGATCAATGGTGATCTTCTCATTCTTTAATATTCCAATGGCGGTCTCAAATTTGCTCTTCACATCCACAAAAATGTTCTTCAACATTTCTGTTTCCATTCAAGCAAACAGTATGTTATTAGCAAGCAACATCTATAATCTATAACTATATAAGAAGGGGACAAGTTATCTTACACACATTTTGTATGTCCTATTTTACCCCTGTAACTATCAATATTATTTATCTCTCACAACCTTATTTATACTTTCTAAATCACACACATCCTCCAACAGCACAACACAATCACAAACTATTTATTATGTAATCACCATTATCACTTATTTTTAATATAGAGCCAAATGGTGCCTCTTTTTCACTAGTAAAAAGAATAAAATTTCTTTTAAAGATCAAATCAATATATACATTAAAAAATATACAACTGACAAGAGAACTCACGATCTCCCTTCAGGGCAGGAGGAGAAGATTCTTTAGCATAGTGGCGAACTGGAAAAGCATACTCCTTTTGCAGAAGCATTTGACTGCCATAGATCTAAAAGAAACGGTGAAAAATGGGCAAATTGAAAAAAATCAGTAGATAACTCACAAACATCATCCCTCTTAAATCAATAAACAAAATTAATGCATATTAAACATCCAGGAAGCAAACCAGTTTCATACAATTCATTTCCGGCCTACAATTCCGAAACTCAATGAGATAAATCACCAGCACAGTCACTTTTAGATTAACCAACAGACTTTACGCGTATTAACCATCATTCAAACACGAGTTTCATATCGTTCATTTCCACACACTATTACGCAACTCAATATGACAGATAAACAAAAAAAATCCCAATGCATCGACAACTCCTAGGGCGCAAGAAAGCTATTTCCCCAATCAATAGAATCAGCGACGAAAGAAAAACCTAATCGACCAAAAGAAATGGATAAACAACATGTTAACCCTCGAAATATAGCGTGAATTGTCCCTTTTTCCGCGAAACATGAATTTAAAATTATGGAGATAGAGAATCAGATAGCGCAAGATGAATTGAAAGTAATGCAGATCCCGAGATTGAACGAGAAATGAGAAGGTGAAGAAAATTGATTGGATAATAGATGGAGAAGGAATTGCAGAGAGGAAATGAGAGATACCAATTTGGATTTGGAAAAGAGACGAGAAGAGAGTGCCATGAGTGAGGAATGTTATTCGTTCAGCTTTCTCTGAAATGCGTTAGTTAGGGCTTTTCTTTCTTCTTCACTTCGATGCCTCTCTTTCTCTTCTAATGAAACCGCGAATCACACTGCTAGGGTACACTACACCCTACGTCTCATCTACGATGCAGGGAATCTCCTTAACTCTCAGCCGTTGGATACTCTGCCACGTGGAAAATCCCCTGGCCTTCGCTCTTCACCTGAATAAATTACATTTTTTAATATTTTATACACTTTTTTTTACCTTACATAAGTTTTAAAATATTACACTTATATTTCGTAGAGAGAAAAAAAAAATATTATTATAATTTACTCAATTTTATTTGTAAGGCTTAAAACGCGGATCTTATAGTTTTATCCTACTATTTTCTAACACCTATGAATGTTTTTTTTTTCTTAAATTTAACATTGACGATATCATTACAATATCATCACATGTTAAATTAACAAAATATGTAATAAAAAATATTAACATTATTATTATTATTATTGATTTAATAATAATAATAATAAGTGTTTTGACAAAATTTATTATCTTCAATACTAAAATGAAGAATAATATTCGTAGACACTAAAATAAAATTAACATATTTACATAATTAAAAGGCAATATATTTGAAGGGGATGAAATTAAAATAAGACTAGGAATATATATTTACAAGACTACAAACTATTATTTGAAACAAATTTTAAACTTATTATTATAATCATTAATTTTATTATAAATGATGATTTATATTCAAATTTTTTTAATGTAAACATTTCCAATTAAATTAGTACAAATGTATGATCTCTAGAATATCATAAAAGTTTCTTTAAATACTTTTATATACATACCATAATCTAATTGTTGGATTGAATAGAAAAAATATTTTAAGTTAAAGTACGACTCTTTTGATCTAGAAATGTAAGAGTCGAACAATACTTTTTATATTTTTTCATATTGTTTTATCAGAAAAAAAGAGAGGATATAAGATTATTTTCGGGAAAAATACATGAACATATCTCGAGGGTAAATAGCTCAATACTGGAGTTTAAGTATTTGTAACTCAATCTTACACGTTAAATGTTTTCAACTCAATTTTTTTTAGTATCTTAAATTTGATGTCACTTATTAAATAGATTGAACTCATCTTCGAGTCTTGAGTGATTTTAGACTTATTTTAAACTCCTTTGAAGTGCTTGAATTGGAATGAGTAGCAATTATATTCTTATGGACTAAAAATATGGAATTGTGTTTGAAATGGTCAATTTTAGTTATATTGACTCTAATATATAAATTATGGAATTATGTTTGAAATATTCAATTTTAGTTATATTGGCTCAAATATATAAATTGTGTGCAAGTAGTAAGAAAATGTACTATAAATTATGAAAAATGTACAAAATTGTTATTCTTTAACATGGACTATGCATTCATATGGTGAATACATTAAAGTATATGCACAAGTTGGATTGAAAAATATTATTGGCTATTGAAAGTGAATAAATTGATATTTTGGGTTACCTATTTTGTGAGATTTTGCATAATGGTTAGTTTTGCAAAATCTCTCACAGGATAAAAGTTTTACTTAGCAAAATCTCTTGTAGTGAATAAAGAAATTTTCTTTCTCAACAAATGCATTAATCTTCTTCAGCAACAAATCTGAACTTAAGAATAATTAGGTAAGTATGTATTATTAACGTACACGGGATTAAATTGAATTAATTGATATCATATATCTTATATAATATGCTTAATCAACATGTAATTGGTAGTGTTATGTATATGAACTTATTATTAAAATAAAATATAATTGTTTTAGTGGTGGTTTATAATTAAAATATTAGATGATGAAAAATCGAATAAGCGTCTCAATACCAAATTTACATTTATTCTATTCCATAATTATTTGAGCAATGCATTTACCCTCAATTATGAAAATAATATCATTATAAGTAACTAAAGTACTTAGGACAAGTATTTATTATTCTATGGAGAGAATTGTTTAATACCGGACTTTTAAAAATGTTAAAATTTGTTATTTGTTATCTTGAATATATTGAAAGTCAAATTTATTGATTAATATATCTTAAAATAAGTAAAATAAAATTTGTTAGATTAGTTTGATGTTTTTAGAATCATAATTAACTTATATATCTATTGATAACAATCTTTGATAACTTACCTTTATAGATAGTTAATATTGCAGGTCAAGGCACTCTCCATGGACATAGACAACTTTTTCGTAATGTGTATTAATTTTGAACTTACCTTATATTTTTAAATACTTTAATTGTGTAAACTTTTTTTGTTAGATATGTGTGTGCGAATACATTATCATTATCATTTGTTATACTGATAGTTATTCTTCATATGTGGGATGCTTCATATGCCTCTCCAACATAATGATACTTCTTGGTGTTATATCCTAACGTAATATTTTGATAAATTAGACGTTTGTCATACAAAGGGTATTAACATAAGGATAATTTTTTATTTTCATTTTTTTCTAAACCCTAAATCTAAAACACATGACAACCCTAAATTTTGAATAAACGTTAATTAAAAAGGTGATTTTCCATATAAAAAATGTTAAGCAATATAAAAATTAACTAGTACATTTTGTAAGTTTGGATTTGTATAACTTTCTCCCTTAATGTTGTAACATGGAAAACATGTCATAACATTGTATAACTCAGAATTTGATTGGTTAAAAACAGTGCCTTTTAGATCATGTAATGAAATTAATTTTTATATTATTAAAAGAATTAGGGAAGCCCCAGTGTTTACGAATAAATTCATTTAACTGATGCATTTGTGATAAAAAAAAATGTTAATATTGTCTTTAATCATGCCTTCAGATAATTGTGAGAAAACATCCAATGTTTACAGATCCTACAAACATGCACCTTATGAAAATTATTAGCTAAGAGATTAATAGATAACATTTTAGAAGTCAGCATTAAATTATATTGAACAAAAATTGATAGGAATATAGTATTAACATTTTTCAATTACTTTTCGTTCTTAACTAGTACCCTGAAAACAACTAGTTAGCGTTCTCCTTCTATGTTCCCGAAACTAAAATGACATAATTAATTTTTAATGAATCAGCTGCAACAAGTTGTATAAAATACAGCAGTTTTTATCTAATTTCTGTCTCAACAAACAGACTTCCCTAAACAATTGAAAAGATGAATGATTGAAGATGCAGCACAAAAAATATAAACAATTCAAACAACAAATGTAAAGTACTTCTTTTTTGACAATGCACATATTCATTTATGTTAGAGATAAAAATCTATGTTTTGTCCAGAGTGTTGCTAGAAACAATCACCTTAATGTTGCAACTACTGTCTATAAACATGATTTTACATTTCTGCGGCAAAGGATTTACCACATCCACAAGTCTGTGTCGCGTTAGGATTCTTGAAAGAGAAGCCTCCCCCAATCAGAGCATCACTGTAATCTAATTGCATGCCAAATATGAAGAGTAGGCTTTTAGGATCACAAACTGCACAAATAAATAGAGAAGTCAAAATATATCATACAGTGGCTTATGGTATAAAGACCTAAGCAAAAATTTTAAACATGGAGTGATGCAATCGTTACATTGATCATAGAAAATTATAATGGACTGTGGACCAAAGAAAGAAAAATATGCAGGAAAGTCTCCAATACCATAATCACCATATGCATGCATCATTTTTGCTATTGCGTAAGGTGGGAGACAGTTTGCTCACTGTTTTTTCTTTTATTACCCATTACAGTATGCTCAGTACTGGAAGCACTCCAAATGCAGTCTTAGAAACAACAATAATAACAGCAACATTTTTAACTGTTGCTCCATGCAAAAATTTGACAATCCAAGCTGAAAAAGAAGTACAAGAGTTCATGTTGAGGGGACCAAGCTTTCAATTCAACTTAGTTTCGAATTGTTTTGTTTTCCATTTGAAACGCCATAGAACTAGTAGGGGATTAACTTGCATTTCCTGAATAGAAATGATAAATGTCCACCCAATTTTGGGGTGGATAGAAGTGGAAAGAAGAAAAATAGGAAGAAAGAAGAAAAGATAGAGAGAAAGTGATAGATGTGATAAGTAATGATAGTTGGAAGTTGAATCCAGGAAGATTAGGAAATCCGTACAGGAAAAAAAATGTTATGTTCTAAATCAGACACTATTGTCATTGAATAAGGAAACAAATAATACTCTTTTTGAATTTCAAAGCATTTCTATTTCATAGAATCCCTCCAAGAATAATGTTTTTGCTGTGCGAAGATATTTTACATGATAGAAAGCTAAAATCAGTCACATATATAAACATTGAAACAAATCCTCCTACCCCATAAAAATGTAATTAAGATTAACATCAGTACTGCAACGCACTTAGTATCCTCCACATATTTGTAAAGTGCCAACCAGTACACACTTGGTCTTGGTCAAATAGCTTAATTAGGAGAATAATTTTATACAGAAGTTGTGGTGTTACAGTTTGTAAAGATAAGTGCATTGGCACGTTCACAAATAAACCTGTAAGGAATGTTGCTAAAGCATGTCAAATATTTTAACCACCCCTTCTCTGTATAAACCACGAGATTAATGGTTCCTTGTGAATTATAAGAAACAATATATGAATCATACCAATTTCAAATCCTTCATACTCGATGATGGAGTCATCTGGCCTTGCATTAGCCCTGTCTTCAAAATCCATTGTGTATGACATACCAGAGCACCCACCTTGTCTGACACCTATTCTTAAACATAAATTTTCATTTCGTTCAGACCTCATCTTATTCAAGTGCTTCAGTGCATTATCCGTAAGAGAAACTGCAGGGGCCAGAGACCCAGAAGCTGGTGCAGCTGAAAGATAGGCGAGAAGAGTGAAAACAGAGATTAAATAAGTGCTGAATAAGGAAGAAAAAGCATTTAGCATAGCAAACACTAGTATATAACAAAATTCAAAAGTATACGGTTGCACTGTAGTTAATAATATTAAAAACTGGAGTGAATGTTGATAACAGATGACTCTAGTTTTTCCTTGGATTTACTTAGAGCACTAACCTAAATAACTTTCTAAGATAGTTATCCAGGATTAAATAATTATTTTATTGATAACAACTAGACCAATTATTCTCATTACCTCTATTTATAACAATCAAAGTCTTCAAAATAAGAGAATAAAAATATGCTGAAATAAATGGAAAGATTCTAAAAATATTTTCTCATAACCACTATGGAGATATTGAACATATTTTTATCCTAATAATTCATTATTTACAACACTTCCCTCAAATTGGTAAATAAATATTGAACTTGCCTACAAAAGTCTTGGAATCTATTTTAAAAGAAACCTCTTAGTGAAAATGTATGCTATTTGAAGTCCTGTAAGGACATGGGTTGTAATCACAATACCTTTCTTAAATTTATCTTTGATGAAGTACCTGTTAATTTTAATATGTTTGGTCTTATCATGATTTACTACATTATTGGCAATGCTCATGGCTAACTTGTTATCACAGTACAATTATATAAGGATGTCAATCTTTATTTCAATATCTTCTAGTATGATTTTTATCCAGAGTCCTTCACACACACCTTGCCTTTTGTTTCTCCAAGTTACCATACTTTCTCCATGAAATATATAATATCCAAAGGTAGATTTTCTATCAGGAACAAAACCTAAATAGTTTGCATCAATATATATTTTTAGGGTTAAAGTCTACCTAAATAGTAGTCCCTTTCCTAAGCTTGACTTCAAGTCCTGAAAACTTTTGTCCACTACTTGCATGTGTCTTCTCTTTTGGATCATGCATAAACCGATTTACTACACTAACTGAATAAACAGTGTTTGGTTTTGTGTGTGATAGATACATAAGTTTTCCTACTAATATCCAATATTGGATTTTTTTTATAAGAGAACTCTCTTCCCTTCCAATTTCATAATTTTTTCTATAGAAACTTTCAGAGGTTCCAAACCCAGCTTGCATGTTTCTTTGCATGTTTCTTATATTTTTTTTCTTTTAAGTTAATTTTTTTGTTTCATCATCTCCTACAATAATCATATCATATCATATCATCCATATAGACTAACAATATAGTGAATTTATCTGTAACAAAGTGCTTTAAGAATAAAGTATAATCTCCTGAACATTACCCGTATCCTAAAGAAACCATTGTTTTCGTAAATCTCCCAAACAATGTTCTTGGAGATTACTTAAGACCATGTAAAGTCATCTTGAGCGGAAACATTTTATTCCTTCCAAAATGAGTTTCAAATCCTCGAGGAATCTACATGTACATTTCTTCTAAAACTCCATGAAGAAAGACATTCTTGACATCCAATTGGTGTAAGTCCCAAACAAAATGTTAGAGCAAGAACAAATCAAACTGTATTTATCTTCACTATTGAAGCAAATGTCTCCTCATAATCAATTCCACAAATTTTAGTGTATCACTTTGCAACCAATCTACCTTTATATTTGTCTATTGTCCTATTTGTCTTATATTTCACTGTAAATACCTATTCGCACCCTATAGCCCTTTTGTTTCTTACATATTGAGAAATATGATATTTAACACTTTGTTGTGCTCGAAGGGGAACCACAAATAGGGAGATATTTAGCAAATGGATCATGTCTTGAGTCAATCATATAAGAGAATTTGACACTCCTCTCAAACCAAAATCTTAAGGCAACAGTTTTTGAGTCTTTTATCCTTATATATTGTTCATCTTATCCATTTTTATCCAATGTGTGATTCCAACTCACACTGGACTCCAACAATCTCTTCGTTAAGTGTGAGCCTTTTCCACATTGGTATATGTTTCCCCTCCCACGAAAGCACACAACTACCTTAGTGGTGATTGGATGCACAAACTTAGGATCCATCACCCACTTCATATCATACTCGTCTGAGTCAGTCACCAAGATGAACCACAAACTCAGATAGCAGTTTGTTGTGAATGTGCAGGAACCACAAATGGGGACATATTCAGGAAATGGATCATGAGCCAATCGTACAAGAAAACTAGTATCAAAGTTAGTTTCATCAAGAGGTCCCAACGACCCTGTCTATTTTGGCAGAGACGAGTGGGCTTCGCCAGAGCTAGGCGTGTGGACTACACACACCAATAGTGATGGTGGTGTGTGACAATTTGTGACAACTCTGTTGACAATGCAACTGTTGGCATTGTGACCGATGGCATGGGATGGGACACAACTTTTTGGCCTACCACTGACGATAGCAACAGTGATAGTTGTTTATGTGGCAGCGAAAACATGACTCCCAAGATTGGGAGCTCTAATACAAACTTAAGATATGTAAGGAAATAAATAACTATTTTACAAATAACAATTACACCTATTACATTTTCACCACCTCTATTTGTAACCATCAAACTCTTTAAATAAAGGAAATAAAAAAATATGTTGAAATGAATAGGAGATTCTAAAGATATCTTCTCTTAATCACTATGGAGATATTGAGGATATTTTTATCCTAATAATCCGCTATTTACAACAATACATCATTTAAATTTTCAATATATTAATATAATGCCTAATTGAGATCCATTGGCAAGCATCAATGTGAAATTTCTTTACACCGTCATAGAACTATGTAATGCCAAATCATTTGAAGATTCTGAAATTTTACCATCCCTTCAGCTACCTAGGAAGTCAAGTTCTTCTAATGATGTGCCAATTCATCACATGAAAGTGTAAAAAAATCACAAAAATATTATCAGATTTAAACTCCAATTATTTCCCTTTAAAAGTAAAATTAGCATGATTTTCAATAAAACGTCATGTCATCGTTTGACCAATGTAGCTGAACCCATCTAGTGGAACACTACTTGATTGATGCTGTAAATTGTCAAATTAATCTCTAAACAACTATCGCTCACATTAATCCCTAATGGGAAACACTGTTATGGTCATTGAATATGCAATTAGTTGGTCATATTAGTCTTCGAGGTTCCTGAACCAAGGACTTATTTGACCAAGAATAGTCATTCAAGAACCTTACGTGTAATCAATTTATACAGAGGCAAACATGTCTGCCATCATATCGTCCATAAGCTAATTTGACTATTTACTTATTTCCCCTTCATTACAGTATAAAGCAAACTGATAGAGAAGGAAAAGGTATTAAGGGCGCAGTAGGAAGAGCTTTATTTAATTTATCTGATCACATAAACACTTTTGTAAATACTTGTGAGATTCTATTGTCCAAAAAGCGGTTTTCAACTTATTTCAATAAGCAATACAGGATAATAACTAATGAAAACAGCTAACAACTTCTATAAACACAGTTTAACTTTATTTTATCTTAGATTATAAAAGCAACTTATACTGGACACTAATTCAATAAGTGCATAATTAAAGGACTGTTTGGAGGAAATATCTCCATAAACACTTTTAGGAAAGAAAAAAAAATGAATTTTATTTGTCCAAGTTAAAATTAGCTTAAGATTTTGGAGAACCTAATACAAAACTAATTTCATACTTCCTTCTTATTTTCCTTTCCTAAAGGTGTTTATCAAGAAGTTTTTCTAATAAGCCCCAAGTTATTTACCCAAACAAACCCTAAATGAAAGGGTAAGAAAGTTGTAAGCAAAAGTTATAACAGAAGAGTTCCGGTGCATGAATCCACTGGTAAACATTCATCCTCTACCCTGGTCAATACACCTTCCGATAAATATGGGTAGGCAGAACCCAAGTTATGCATACCAATACCAACCATGAATTCAAAGCCAACAAACTCTAGCAAACATCCGATCTCTTATTAAATGGAAACGAAATCATTCGCAAAGGTTTCCGAACAAAATCTTCAAATTGAAGAAAGTGCCCTCTTCCTATAACCTAGAAAGATATATAACTTTTCTAAGCCCCGAAATTATAATCTCAATTATGATATTTGTCATTGATGTTGCTAATTAACAGGAAATTAACAAACGAGGAAATATAAGGATGTAAGGCGTACCGGGAACCGAAACTGATCGAATGGAGAGTGGTTTAGGGCGTTTTAGATTTGGCATAGAAAATCGAACAGAGGGTAAAGAAGAATGAGGGAAGGAAATAGGAATACGAACAAATTGAGGAGAGTTCATTGCAGAGATTGCAGAGAAAGCCATTGGAGTTTAGAGAGAGAGAGAGAGAGAGAAATTGCACACACACACGTGCTGCGCTTTGCTTCAAACTTCAACCATCGTGTGTGTGTGACGTGTTTGGTTGGAATTTCCGAATTTGATATTTCGACGTAATTCATGTTTTCATTTTCAGCCGATCAATTTTTTCAAAAAATCCAAAATAAGTTCAGGATTTTTTTATTTTATTTTCTATAATCCAATTATATATTGTAATTAAGTCCTATTTTTTTTTTAATGAAAGTTTTTATGTTAGGCATCACTATGCAACTTGACATCTCAACTAAGCTGACACCTCAAGTAACAACAATCATCTGTCATCACATAGTATTATTAAAAAAAGGAAAAGAAAGAAAATACAAAAATATGAGGGACTAGACCAAAACCCACGTGTTAACAAAAACGATACATAGGTAGATTATACCTATTCATAAATAATAATAGAATTCTAAGAACAGACTAGATGGAAGTCTATTATACCAATTAAATGATTATCTATGAATGAACCCTAAATTAGCCAACTTATCAGCACATGCATTTTCCTCACGAAAAATATGAGTAACCCTAAACCTGATTGTCCTACAGAAATTAAGACAAGTATTTCATCGATTACGAAGCATCCACAGAACATTAGTCCTAGCAGTAACGCAGAACAAACCAAGGCAGAATCACATTCAAGCCAAACATTAGTAAGTCCCATCTTTTGAGCTTCCTCCATAGCATGTATAGCTCCATAAAACTCAGCAACCAAAGCAGTCTGAACTTCAAGAAACCCTGAAAAAGCACCAATAAATTCTCCCATACTTCCACGAAAAATACCTCCACAAGTAGCAAGATCAGGATACCCCTAGCAGCCCCATCAGTGTTAATTTTAACCCAGTCTGGTGAAGGAAATTCCCATCTAACTGAAAGAGGATGAAGAACTTTCCCACTACGAGTCTTAATACCAAAAAACTTAATCACGTTGAAATCCAACCTATCATTCTTCATTGAAGCTTTAGACGAATTTTCCACTAGACAAGTTAAATCTTTAATTACCGAAATAGCCTTAGAATCCTTAATCTTATCCTGAAATCTAACATAATTCTTCATACGCCATATCATTCATATAAAAAAGGTTGTCATAGTAAGTTTAATCAATTTAAAATTACGTCATATTTATTACAATATTAAATAACTTATCATTTATAGAGTAGAGCATATTCACATTATTTTATCTATATCTATATCTAGAAAATCACGTTTGATTTTTTTTTCTATTTTATCATTACTTAATATTTTATTTTATTAACTTATTTTAGTTATTTGACTATTTTATAATTTCAGAAATTAATAAAGTAGTTTTTTAATTTTAAAATTTATTTTATTTATTATCATGTAACTAATATCAAGGTGAAATCTTATTTTTTTTAAAGATTTTTTTTATTAAATAAAAGATTAAATTATTTGTTAATATTTATTGTTAGATGTGAACCGTTTTAACAGGAAAATTGAGATATTTACGTTTCTGTTTTAAACTTTTAAATTGATCTTATTTTTTATTAAATAAAAAATTAAAAATATTTATTATGAAACTCTAGACTGTAAATGTTAAAAGTTATTTACTTCACCAACAAATTGAATTAAAAGAAACATGTTTATAAAAGAAAAAATATTAGTTGAAATATACATATAAAAATATTATCAAGGATTGAAAATTTCAACTACCACCATCAACATAAACATCTCTCATAAAAGGTTTCAAATGATGACAGGAACAGTTAAATAGTTGATTAAAGTCATCTAACACAACACATATGATAATCTCTTTCACTAATTCAAAGAATAAGATACTTAAAAAAATGCATAACTTTCAAAATAGAAGATCATGAGAAAGACTAACATTTGTGAATAGTCACTTAAAAAAAAGTGTTTTTCAAATATTTGTCCTTAATTCTACAAGGGATTAGGGTTATACTAATTTATCTTGTAAGTCTATAACCAATATTCTCATCTTTCTTGGTTGGTTAAAGTAATGTCCATCCTATGATTTCCATATGAACTTTTTAACAATCTTGTCAATATTCTTGAAAACCTTAAATATTTTGAAAAACTAAGTGAACAAAATTGGCAAGAGTAGTGCCCCATGTTCTATTTAGAAGCTTATTTTTCTAACCTGCTTTTGAATTTTGTCAATAATAAAGGAAAAGTTGGATTTTTATAACCATACAAATACATATTCTTGTAGAAGCAAAGAATCTTGACTTCTAAATGTTAACCTTGAAACCAATAACTAAACAACTGGTTTGACTGATTTTACCTTGGAAGAATTTGCCTTAATGAATAGTAAATAGTAATTTGCAAATAATCTGAAAAACCTACTTCAAAACAAATTTTAATTGGATATGATTGATTTAAATGAAGTCATATATTATATACAATGGTCGAATAGGAAAAATAATAATAATTGATTTAAAAAACATATATATAAAGATGATAAAAATATAGGATAAGTTTTGGAAATAGTTAAAATTATAATTTATAGATTTAAATATAAGTTATAATTTTATCCTTATCTTTTTAAATTTCATTTTTACTATCTCATTGGGTCTTACACCTGTACATCATCATTGAAGTGTAAGTTTTTTTTATTGTTCAAATGAAACATTTTCTAATTATTTAATAAAATATAAAAAATAGAGATGAAATAACATTACTACTTTCATATTAGAGATATCTATATTGTATGAGACTTAAAAAATAAAATATTTTATTATTGGTATCTTCATACTCATGCTTGCAATTAAAGAATGTTACTTTAATGGAAGTTAGGTTTTTTTTTTCTCCGTGCTAATATTTAATCTATTTATTTTTTTTAAAAGGAGTTATGCAACAAGTTCTACTATCATAAATTATGATGTATGCTATGTCATTTTTGACAAACTTTAAAGCAGTACCCACAATGTGCAATGCAAGTTACTACCTTAGGTCATGAGCTTTGTGTTCTATCATAAACCCGTCCATTTCATATATATTAAAAATTGTACTACATATATACTAGGCATGTATTAGGTATGGCAGAAAACATCTTGAACATGTAAAATATAGATTATTTAGAATTTTACAGATAATTTGTCCTTAATATTATATTAGTATGAGAATTAACCATGATATTTGTAATAATTTTAAGCTCATCAATTTGAGAGCTTAATACATTTTTATAGATAGATTGACCTATGTCAAATCAATATACACATTTAATAACATTTATTACATTTAATTATTGAATACCGACTTGAAAAATATTTTACATATATTTTCATTATGACTAAAGACCAACTTTTTTTAATATACTTTTTAGTTGAATATAATCATAATAATATTTGAATACCTTTTAGTTTCACTGGTTAATTATATGTAATCTTAAAATTTATATATATATATATATATATTTATTGAGTTAATAAGTTAAGTTTATTTAATTTTAAAATATTATCAAATTGTAATTACTATAATGACCATTAAGATTTGAAATTACTTAAGAATGGTAATAACTTGGCTCGAGATATTGGAGATGGTACCTAAGTTTCACATAGAATGATTTTTAAAATAATAAAATTAATAAGAATATTTATTTTAAAGTCATACTAGCATTAATTCAGGCTGAGGTAATTAAAATCTACTCATATTTTAAAAGATTGTTTAAATTTATAATCAAAGCAACAGTACCACCACTTGAATTTTTTGACATAAAAAATAAAAATTGAATAACGTTATATTTTACTTTCATTGCTATGAATTACAGTTAAATTGCTCATTATTTTAATATGCCTTGGTAAACTTAATGATTTTAATATATAACAAAAAGTAAAATAACTTTTTATAAAAGCCATAAATCCATTTTTTGGCCTGTATATAATTTATGAAATTCATTCATTCTATATTTTAAAGAAAACCCAATTCTTTGTCATAGATTTAAATAATTATGCTTAAAAACGAAATAATATATATTTTTTACCTTTACATACGTCACATGTTACTTCCATGATACATGTCCTAAACCTATATATTAAATTAATTTTCTTTTAAGGAATTACTCATTCAAACGAAATTTTTAACTTCTATAATACAAGAAATGACATAATGGTTAATTGCTCAATATTTTTTTTTTAAATTATATAAAATAAAAAAAATGAAATAAACTTTTTCGTAAACAAAAGTTAGTTTATATAAGGTAAAAATAAAATCAGATAAATTATATACGAGAGTTTCTAAAAATTAACTTAAAAAACAAACAATTTTAATATTTTTTCGTGTTTTCTTTTTTGTAAGAATTATGATAAGAAAATCATTTAAATATACCTAGTTATGAATTAAATAAATAACAAAAGTTTAGATTGGTTGGATAATAAGAATTAAAATTTTATCTAGTGATAACAAAGAAGGGTTTCAACACATATTGAGAGACTAATTTTAAATTTTTAAAATAAATACACCTTAATAAATTGAATGATCCTCTTTCAAAGTGCAAAATTAAACATGTTAATTAAAAGAGTAGTGATATATTAACAATCAACATTAGATTATAATTTAAAAGAGAAACATATCAGAAATAATATTTTACTGAAAATGAAATAATTTAAAAATTGTATTTAACAATTATAGTTGTAAATTGGTGGCTCTTGTCAAAAAGTAATATTTTCATGAGTAAAATACATTACTTCAGCATGCACAACCACTTCGATGTTCTGCTTCTGAAACTGCATCAGAGATTCCTCGAAAATAGCTGCAATGAACATAACAACATTAGATTGCATAAGTGTATGGCATTTATTAAGAATCACTACAACCTAGTCATCTTAACAAGAGAAAAAGGTGTGTGTGAATGTTGAATTTAAATAGATCACTAAGTAGTATAAGAACAGATACAAGATTCTCACATGTCTTGATCGTGTTCATTTTCTAGTGCAATTTTGGCAACGCATAGAAAAGCCTCCTCAACATTGTAGCCTTCTTTTGCAGAGGTCTCAAAGTATGGTATGTTTCCCCTGGAAGCACACCAGTCTCTAGCTTTTTTTTCAGTGACCTGCAACAAATTGCAGGGCTACTACTAGTGGCCATTTCAAACACCTCACATGAAGAGATTCAAATAATTTTTTACAGAAAATCGTAGGCAATGATAACACTGTATGAAAATATAATTGCTGCAAAAATGATTTAGGGTGTATATTATTCCATACCCTTCTACTGTTTCCACCGTCTACATCAATCTTGTTCCCAAGTAACACAAAGGGAAATGCTTCAGGATCGTTCATATCAGCCTGAGGTCAAACACCAACATGTAGAATAGATTAGAGGGGTTTCACATGGTTTAACAGCAACTTGAACCGAGCTTGCTCAGTTTGGATAACAAGAAAGACTTTTATCTAACTTGGTTTGGTTAGACTTCAACTCAAGAACAAAGTAATTCAAACAAAAGATAAAAACCACTAATAATGTTGAAATTCCACATCAACCACGTATAAAATATTTTATACTATGAGTGCAAATTTTGTCTTAAATCGATTTAATAAGGTTTAATTATGTTGAAAGTTTACTTCTTAATATAATATTAAAGTTATTTAGAGCCTATGAGAATGAGATTACGAGGAACAACTGAAAGATGATATGATCAAGTAACAACATACCTGCTTCAGAAACTCATCATGCCAATTGTTTAGTGTATCAAATGTTTTGTGTATATTTACATCATACACCAGCACACAGCAATCTGCCCCTCTGTAAAATGCAGCCCCAAGACTATGGAACCTTTCTTGCCCTGCTGTATCCCAAATCTGCAAAAATATTATATTTCATTTTCATTGTATCAACCGAAAACTTTGATACCTTTCTAGTGTACTAGGACACGAAGCAAGTGTGAATTCCAAAGGGGTAAAACTTTGATCACATTTTAAACTGCTCACCTGCAATGTTACCAGTTTGTCATCAACTTGTATCTCCTTTGTGACAAAATCAGCACCAATTGTGGCTTTATACTGCTGGCTAAATTTTCTATAAACGTATCTGAATTGAAAGTTAATGTTCCACAATGTTATAATATAGATTACTTTATGGTTGCATTCTTTGTATCAAACACAAATTCAGTAATAAAAAGACTCAAAAACCCGATTTGAGCCTTTGTTTTAAGTCAGTTCCGATCAAGGTACTAATTGCTGAGAAAAAGTATTTTGAATATGCAAAATGTATTCAGCTTTTTACTAATTTTGGTGTTATGCAGCCAATAATATAGTGACAGCAGAACATGCACCTAGTGTGCAACAAAAAGCGAGTGCCAACTCATGCACCAATACTGGGTCGAGACTTTACAGAGACTCGTTGGGAAAACGAAACAAAACAAAAGGCAAACAGTGAAAAGCTCAACAGCATTCATGATTTTGGAATGAATAATGCACATACAGCGAATCATTGACATCAGAAAAGCTACCAAATTTTCACTTATTTATTTACTTTTTGCTCTCAAACTGTAAATGCAAATGCCAAATGGATACTGGTTCATCAAAGAAGTCTTTCCCACCCTGAAAAGAAGATAAAGAAAAAGGGATTAATAATCAGTATTCACATTCGTCAATAAAGAAGCTTGCATTAAGTAATAATAATAATCTCATTAAAGCAAAGAAAAGCAAGAAATGAAAACTTGGAATGCAGAAAAAATAATAATTAAAAGCTGAAACTAGGTGCCATACATACCCACTATCACCAAGAACAATGACCTTAAGCAAAGTTCTCTTTCTCTGTGAAATATCCATGTGGGAGACTCAAAAGGGTGTTGGAAGAAAGAACAAGTTTCTCTTTTTCTCAAGAATGCGAAATGAAAACAGAAAAGAAGGAAAGAAATGGTGTTATGAGAGAAAAGGGAAGTTCTGGATTCCTCTTAAAGGTTGTTGGTGCTAACCTTCTTTGTGGGGAATTGCTTTTTTCCTCTCTCTTTTTTTCTCATTTCTGCATTTGAAGGAGGCAGGAGAGTATCATGTGATTTGCAAACCAAAACCAACGTTCTAGTGACAGCGGAGCATGATTGTTTTTTAACATATAAAAAGGGTGTTCTGTCACAAATCACCAATGTTTTTCCTTTTTGCTCAGTTGACTTTGAAACATACGTGGTTGCCTCTAATTGTTGGATCCAACACCAAAAGGTGGTGTTACTCTGATTCACCGTTGGACAGTTGAGACAGTTCGGTTATGTTGCAAAGTCTCATCTGACACACACTTTGAAGAAACCGATGATGTTTGCATTTAGTTCACAGCACTGCTATTGTCTTTTCTGAAAACTACCATTTAAGAGGTTCCAATGTCTCCGTGACTCTATCAAAACTCCTCTCATAATGCCACTAATATTAACACCAATGTATTCAATTTATGATTTAATAATACACTTCAAATATTTGTGTCAAAACAACACCAACAAAAATTAAAGAAAAGAGAAAACTAAACGTTGCCACTAAATTATATTTCTAATAAAATAATATTAACATTCTTTTTTCATTTTTAAGTAAATATTCATTCACCTATATTTTAATAAATACTACCTATTTTTTGTATAAAATTATATTTGCTTTTCAAATTTTATTTAAATGTGCATTATCACTAAACTTTAACTTTATCAAACAATTAAACATTCACTTTTATTTTTTTAACTTATTTTTTCCTGTATTTCTATCACCATTATGTATTTCCTCAGAATGTTTAATTGAACATCAGTTTTTTTTTTTCATTTTTTCCATTCTCTCCTTTTTCAAGGTTAAATGAATCATTTATTTAAAGGAGACCTTTTCTATTTCAAATTGATGTATTATCTTTTTAACTTTAAAAAGAAAATATTTTGATTGAAAATTTTCCTTTTAATTTTTAATAACATATTTCAAATTTATTCCTGTTAAACATTATTCTTCTCACCAATACGTTTATTATTAAGAAATAAATTTTAAATTTAATTTATCTTACCAAAATATAACATAACATTATGTTTTTTCCTATATTAAAGTGATATCGATGTGACGTTAGGGCTCTGGTACACTTTATGTTGCTCCTGTTATCCACAAGTGGTGCATACCCCCCTATCTTAGGGTGTGTTTGGATTAGGGGGTGTGGGAGAGTGGAAAGTTGAGGGTGAGTGGGAGTGGAAGTGTGAAGAAAGTGTGAAGAAAGTTGAGGTTGTTTGGATTGGGGTATGTTAGAGTGGATGTGTGAGGAAAGTTTATTGGAAATTGTGAGTG
>Ga0123342_1002501_pt1 | contig 30536 bp, 16 predicted proteins | sample Turbeawhitnodule_FD_89960 | JGI IMG/M metagenome (GOLD analysis project Ga0123342, IMG submission 89960) | Root nodule microbial communities of legume samples collected from Mexico - Turtle bean Mexico white nodule | ecosystem: Host-associated > Plants > Roots > Nodule | place: Mexico: Nepantla... | reverse complement strand
TTTCTGAGGTACGCACGTTCAGATTATACTCTTTACGCTTGCGAGTTCTAGAGCTTACTGTGAGAGAGAATTTGCACGGTTCCTGTTCTCTTAGTATTTGGTGATTCGGTCACTGACTTGGGCATTGGAGTGCGATCGGCCGCAGCAGCGCCGTTCTGTTCCTTTGCAGGTTCTTGAGGTGGATCTCGAAGAGGAACGGAGGTTTGAAGCGGTGCGCACGTCGAATCCCTTGACGAGGCAGTTTCCAGCGTTCCGGTCAACAGACAGGATCATGTATTATATTATTCCAAAATACTGATGATTGAGATAGACGCAATTCAATCCCAAGTATCTTTCTCTATATTTGATAAGTTGGTTTTGTTACATCCTGAATCAAACCCTAAATCTCTGAGTTCTTGTGCAATCTTTAATTTGGTTATGAAAAGGTTCTCAAAGTTATTTTCTATACTTAATGAGTTTTACAACAGAACATCTTAATTAGAATTGTTCTTTGTGGGTTCGACATTCGTACTTTAAAGAGTACTATATTACAGTTGATTCGGTACACTTGCCGACAAATATCAACAACCCACTACTTTTACTTCAAGAAAATAAGTAAATAGTAACAAAATTTATAGACCAAAACTAATTAGTTACTATATTGACTAAATTAGATTTTGTTTTAGAGACTTAAAAAATTATTGGTATTTAAAGTGATTTTTATTATTAATAAAAAATTATAAAACGATTTCTAAATTGGTATCTAAATTAGCTACCAAAGTTTTAGTTACTAATATTTTAGATTCTAAATTAGTCTCAAAAAACTAATAGAGACTAATTTAGAATATAATTAATAACGTATAGAATTATATTTATGCGTAATCATTTGTGTTAATTTAGTTAGACATTTTTATACCGTATTCAATAAGGTAGATATAAGAAAACACACTTAAAAAACATTAAATAAAAATAAAATTTAAAAATAAATAATAATTATTTACTAATTAAATTAAATAATATTTTAAAGATTAAAAAAACATTAATATTTAAAGTAGTTTTTATTATTAATAAAAAATTATAAAGTAGCTTAATCTAAATTAGTTATTAAAATTTTAATAAATATTTTATATTCTAAAATAATTTTTAAAAAATTACAATAGAAATTAATTCAGAATCTAAAGTTGATAGTAGTTAGAACGTTTAATTAATATTATGTATTAATTTAAAATTTATTTTGTAATTTTTTTATTAATAATAAAATTTATTTTATATATTAGTGATTTTTTAACATATAAAATAATATCTAATTTAGTTAATATAATAATTAATTATTTAAATATATAAAATTAATTTTTATTTAATAATTTTATTGTAATATATATGAATGATAAATTTCTCTTGTGCAATTGTACTAACTATATATTCAAATTTCACACCACTCGTTAAGCTAAGATAATTATATATGTGTAATTATGAAATTTGTGTGATAGATAGAATTAATTTTAGTAAACTACTTTAAGTAAAATGTGATGTACAAGTTTAGTATTTTAAGAAAAAAAAAATCTAAAAGTTTTATCGTTATTTAATAATTGAAATATGTAACATCTCTATGTTTTTTTCACATTTAATAACCATAATATATATATATATATATATATATTTCATACTATGTTTTAAAATATATCCCTCTTTGTAGGGATTTTAAATTTTTACATAAGATTAAAACAAAATATTTAAAATAAAATAAATATTTTCATTTTTCAGCTTTTCGGTAAGGAGTTCTAGTTCTATTACCTTTAACATCATTTGCAATCGTGTAAATGCATCATCATCACATATTAGAGAAACACAAACACAAAAACAAAGCACAGTTTAAACTAGTTATTTCTAAAACTTCTAATATAATTATAACTTTATATATCAATATAAAGCTGTCAATTCTCATACATTTTTACAAACCATCAAGTGTCTATCATAATTTATCTTTATCATGTCAGACTTCTACTAACTCACAACACATAGACACTTAACTCTACTATTTAGAAGACTCATGTATTGAATTAGCATCATGAGACCTGCATCTGTCATACTACTAGTTGTGAATCCACACAGTCATGTGCATAAACATCTCAATAACTCATCATCTCATATGACATGGTAAATTCATATGATCTAAAAGACCAAATTATATTTCAAACCGCATACAAAGTCATATGAACCTCCTTCGATTCTCACCAACTGAATAACTTCATCTATGTGATTCCATTATATCAATAGAGTTAGAATCGTCTCATTACGGACCTAACAAATCAATACACCCTAACAACAATCTCAACACGGAATTTTCTTTCCTAAAATACTATGTCCTAATCACACTTTCACATCATTTCATACCTCAGGTAACACATCAATACATCATTCAATCACATCACACTTTAAACTTTTATAAAAAATTCAAATATATCTCAAAATTTACTTAAACACATAACTAAGTTCCTTTAACCATATTTTTAAATAAAATTTATAATTTTCACTAAAAAACAATAAACAATAATAAACTAGTATTTCAAAAGCAAAAATAAAAATTTTAAGTTTTTTTTTTCAGGCTAGCTTGAGCGAAAATTTGCTCGCTTGAGTGAGAATGGGTCTCGCCCAAGTGAAAATTTTCTTGCTTGAGCAAGATTAAACCCGAGAGCACCTCTAGAATTTATCTCATTTTCGCCTGAGTGAGATTCCTTCTCGCTTGAGCGAGAATGGATCCGAGAGCACTACATCTTTCCATTTTATTCTCACTTGAGCGAGAATTAGCTCGCCTGAGCGAGATATGCAGAGAAATCTGCATAATTATGTCTAATTTCATCATTCATTGTCAAACAAAAACAATTTCAATAACTCATTTCACTTCAAAATTAACTTACACCATGTCAACTATACAAATCAACCAATTTTTCAGATTCAAACAAAAACATCTACCATAAATCATTCATATCAAAATCAACATATTCACATTTTATTCCAAACAATATTCTGCATTACTCATAAAAAATCAATCCTGAAAACAAAATTTGGAACTGGTGATCACATCACCCCCACATCTAGATCTTCTAGCCTAGTGTTCTATTGAAAGTTAACACTAGCTCCCCTTACCTCACTAAGAGCTCCAAACCTACCAAAAGCTCAAGGGTAGCTTAATTTGCACCGTCCTAGTAAAAAATCTAACTATACCACTAGGACCATGAGCTAATAGAGATTAACCTTGAATCTAAAAGAGTAACATGCAAAGCCTATGTAGAGACAAACTTAACAAGTTAAAAATTTAACTTAAAGAGAATAAAAAAAATGAACTTATTCTATTAAAGATTCTGATCAGGCAGTCTTGTAGTATTCACTGTTAAAAGTCTGAGTCTAATGGTGGACTCCGATCGTCAAACTGATGAGAGAGGAGATCGAAATCATTAAGAGAAGGCACAAAAAAGGAAAAAAAAAATTAGAGAAAAGATAGTTCTTTTAAAATGAAGCTGAATAATTGAATTTTTATTCATATACTCTTTTAACTTTAATAATAAAATATTCAAGTATCATTTTAATTGTATCACTACTAGTCTAAGACTATTTTTTTCAGTCCTTACATAATAGATCATGATTAGTTTAACATTCACACTAATAATGATTTGTGAGTAAACTATAATTGTTTTACACAATCATATATCAACATTAAATTGACATTTTAAAGATTATATATATAAACTAAAAAAAATGTTATATAAAAAAGAGTTAAAGTCTAATATAAGAAATTACGAGGACAACATCCTACAATTCATTTTGTGAAGCAGAGAAGGATAATAATTATAAGAATAGAAAACATTTGAAGATTTTCATTCGGGTGTTTATTGGTTTGGGTAATTCCAACCAAACAAATCATCCAAGTAGATTGGATTAATTTTGTTTGAATGAGTCAAATGAAATCCAAACGGAACTCATTGAATGTCTTACCATTTTAATAAAAGTTTATATATATATATATATATATATTAAACCTAAAACCCTGAATCTCAATTCAATCCACAAAAGTAATATCACAAAAAGATTTATTATTTCTTATTTAGAAATTTAATTATTTTTAATATTTACTTTATTTTAATTTCACTACTTAATTTGTAACATCCCTACATTTTTATCCATATCTAATAACGCTTGAAATATCAAAATAAATATATAAACATAATACAAATATGTTTACAGTTCTTTAATATAGTGTTTCAAAATATATCTCTTTTCATATGACATTAAATATGTACATAAAATTAAGACAATTATTCAAAAGAAAATAAATTTTTTCATCATCAATCTTCTAAACGAGAAACTCTATCACCTATAACATCATTGCTCTCGTGTAAATACACGATCATCACACATTAAGGAAAACAACCACAAAACAAAACAAAGAGACCTAGCTATATAAAAAAAATCTATATAATTTCAATTTCAAATTAATAAACATAAATCATCAAGTTTCATACAAATTCTTTAAATCATCAAGTGTCTATTAAAATTCATAATTCATCTTTCACATGTAAGAATTCCACTGACTCACAACACATAGACACTTGACTCTACTTTCGGAAGACTCATGCGTTGACTTAGACTCAAAGATCAACATCTGTCATACTATATCACTGTGAAATCCACACAGCTATGCGCATAAATAATCTTAATATCATCTCTCTCCTAGTATGACAAGGTTAACTCATATAACATGTAAAGTTAGTTATCTTTCAAACAACTTACCCATTCATATGAACCTCCTTCGACTCTCAGCACCTAAATAAATCTATATGATTTCATTATCTAAGTAGAGTCAGGATATCCCCTTTTAGACGAATCCCTAGTCAATGCACATCCTAAACAATCTTGACACGGTATTTTCTCTCCTGAAAATACTATGTCTTGATTAAAATTCATATTTTGAATCTCACAATATCCAACATCAAACAATCAAATCATACCAAAATTTAGAATTTCCAAAACACACAACAATTCATTTACTAATCACATAAATGTCTAATTAAAGAGATTTTCAATTAAATATACATGAAATAAAAGTATACATAATTTATAAGTAAAACTATATAGAAATAAATAAACCAACCTTTTAAAAGCAAAAATAATTTTTGTAGTTTTTTTTACAAAAATTCTAGCTTGAGCAAGAATGGGTCTCGCTAAAGCGAAAATTCTCTCGCTTGAGCGAAATTCAACCCGAGAGCACCCAGAATTTCATCCTAGGTCTCGCTTGAGCGAGAATGGACCCGAGAGCACCCTATGTTTCCATTTTATTCTCGCTTGAGCGAGTTATGCATAAAAGTTCTGCATAGACTTGTTTAAATTCCAAACTAACATTTCATTCAAATCATAAATTTATAAAATCTACACATTACATTTAACTTGATTCAACAAACTATTCAAATAAATTCATTAACTCATTCAATTCCAAACTCATATACATTCTACAACATCTATTATATCCACAATTTCACATTTCAATTTCAATCAATTTCCAATATACTCAAAACAAGAAATCCTGCAAATAAAAATTTGGAACTGGTGACTACGTCACCCCCACATCCAGATCTTCTAGCCTAGGGTTCTATTGAAAATTTAAAACTAGCTTCCCTTACTTGAACTTAAGCAAATACTCATTAGGAGCTCCAAATGTACCCAAAAGCTTAAAGGCCACTTAACCTGCACCAAAGAGTCCTGATCACAAATCTAACTATACCACTAGGATCCTAAGCTAATAGAGACTACTTTTGAAGATACAAACATCACATGCAAGATTAACTAAATGCAAGCATAACCAGATCAAAACTAATTCAAAGGAAAATGAACCAGGAATGAACTTACTCTATCTAAGATTTTGATTGGACAATCTTGTAGAGTTTACTGGCAGGAGTCGAATGATGGACTTCGATCGTCAAACTGATGGACGAGAAGGTCAAAATCTTAGAGAGAAGGTAGAGGAAAAGAAAAATGAGTTTTTAGAGAGATGATGATTCTTTTTAAAATGAAATCTGGATAACTGAATTTCTATTTATATAATTTTTAAAATTTAATAATAAAATATTCAAGTGTCATTTTAATTATACCAATTCTACTCTAAAACTATTTTTCTTCGTTCTTACATAATTTACATTTATATTGTTGATTTAGTTTTACTTACGTTCTGTTTTTTTAAATAGGTATAATTATTTTATTCGTCCCTATATTTAGAGTCAATAGTCAATTAAGTGCCGTGGTTTTTAGAAAAAATAAATTTGTCTATTGATTTTAAAATTCATAGGAACCAATTGATTTTTTTTAAAACCACCGTACTGAATTGACCATAAATATAAGGACGAATAAGGTAATTATACATTTTAAATATTATAAAAAAAACTAAAAAAATGTTTGAAAATTTATTTTTTTAAATATTTTTCAAAACTTTACCTTATTCACTCAAATCAATCTCATCCAATTAAAAATAACTTGAATCGGTTCAGATTAAAAAATAAAAAATAAAATCCGATTAATCTACACCCGTAAGTATTGCTTCCCATTGTAGGTCACATGGTGCATCAAAGTTTTGTAAATTAATTTTTATACATTTTGAAATATGATTTATGTATAATTATTGTGTGCTTTAAAAAAAAATAACTTTTGTTCCAAATTAAAATTAATTTATGGTTTAAATTTTTTAAATTAAAAGTTTTATTTTATTTTCTTAGAAGTATTTGTAAGAAACTTATTCAAGTTCAATGAGAAAATTAATTCCAGTAACAATCACACAAACATGTCTACCTATGCCAGTTGATAAAATGAGAGTCAGGTTGACTTATCATATTTACAACCATTCAAAAGTTATCTCTATCATGAAATTATCATTTTTTTTACTTTTAAAATATATTTATTAAAGATAAAAAGATAACCATGAAATTATAATTTTTTTTTACTTTTAAAATATATTTATTAAAGATAAAAAATATATTATAATAATATATAGGTAGATATAAATCTCATATTATAAACTAAATTTATAAGATTGAATTAGATTTAAAGTTTATGTCTTAACATCTTATCAGACTACTGTTATTGAGCCGCTATGAGACCATCCATTATATAGTATCATGTACGAGTTGACAACCTCGACGTAAGAAAATTGTATTGAATATCTCACATCAACTCTATAAATAAAAACATTTCATAATATATAAGTGAATGTAAATTTGATGAACCAATTGAATAAGGTTAAACTTAAAGTCCAATTTTTAATAATTATCTCTATATTTTTAAATTTTCATCAAATTAATTAAAGTTACTAATTAAATAAATTACAAATATTATTTATATTCCAACTTAATTAAAACGTAATTGGCAAGTGTTTATAATTGAAATAAGTATATTATATACTTCCACTTTTTAAATACACTAAAAAAATATAATTTGGAATTATTTATTTAAAATTTAATAAATTAATTTTAAGAAATTTTAAAAAATGGAGAGGGATGAATGAATCTAGTGTGCCAAATAAATGAGGAAGTGACTCTTCTAACCTAACTACATCATGCATGTATGTGTGTGCCCTCTTTTTTCAGTTTTCCATCTCTCTTAAACCATACACTTTATCTCTTCATATAGTCCAAACAAAACTTGTTCTTTTCTAGAAGCTACTACCATAAATTTCACCAAAGCCACCAACCCCACAAATTTCCATTTTGCCATTTCCAAATAACAAAAATTGCTATCTCAATTCCTAATACTTTTTTTTTCTTTACCCTATTCTCCATTGCACCTTTCTTGCCTCTTCAAAAAATACAAAGCAATGGAAGATGTGAAAACCAACACCATGTAGATTAACTATAATAATTGTTAATACAAACCAAAACGTAGTTGCTATTTGGGCAATTTTTAAAATGTTAAAATAAAATGAATTATCATTAAATATGGCAATTAAAGTTTAAAAAAAAAGTTTTTGAAATATATTTTATTTTTTGACATATAAGATATTTAAAAAAGTAAAATTTGAATAAATTTATTTTAGAAAATTAATTATTATAATGTATGAGGTGTTGAAAGTTGAATAAAACCGTTAAGTAGAAATTAATCATTATGTGTTTTATATGTGGATAAAATAATAATATAATTTTTGGGATAAAAGTTATGTCTACAAAATTAATAAATTTATGTTATACATTATAATTATAAGCGGAAAGGCATGCGTTTGCGACTGTTTTATTTGTATTTTTTCTTTTTATTATTATTTATATTTATATTTTATATTTGTATTTATTAAAATAAATTATAAATTTATATTATCATATTTTAATTTATTATAAATTTATGTGTATTTTTATTTTTTAATTTTTTTAAATCTTTGTATTCATATTTTTTAAATATTTATGAAGAAATACATAAATTTATTAAAAAATACATATATATTATTAATTAAAACTCAAGAAATTATTCCTACTATGTCATGGACAATATTTTGTTCTTTTGCATTCAAATCAAAGCTTAATGAAAGCAAATGTAGTTAATTAGTGAAACCAAATGTGTAACGGCGCAAAAAAAAATAAAGAAACAGCAGAGACCCTCACAAAGTGTCTTTTCCTTTTTTTTTCTCTCTCTAATCTCTAAGTTCTCTCCTAATTTTCTTTTTCAATTTTCATCTATTTTAAAATCTGATTGAACTAGGTTATAGTTAAGGAGTTAAAGAACATTTTTACTTGATCAGATTTTTAAACAGAGTAAATTTATTTTTCTCTAAAGATAATTTGTTTTGTTTTTTCTTAGGATTTAGTCATCTATCTTGATAGAGTCGGTTGGGAAGAGTATTCCTCTCAACTTGTTCTAATATATACTGAATTTATGTTCTGTTTATGATCAGGTGGTGAGAAGTTGATGAGGAAGTTCATGCACACCGTGACATATGAGATGCACGACTTGGGTTGTATTGATCACACTGATCCTTTCTATTGGATTTGCTGGTAATCTTTGGATCAAGTGTTAGTCTCTGGTAGGACTTACTTAATACGGGTCTACCAGAAGGCGTCAGATGTTATTATGTTTGTTTGTTGAATATCCAGTATGTGTAGATCTGTGATTGTTTTATGTTGGGATTTGAAAAAAATTGAATAACTTTGAAATTGATTCATGTAATTCGATTTTCTCTTTTGATTTAATTGCGCATATTATAAAATTATATTTTCACTAGCTTACCCCTTCTTTTCTTGCTGTGTTGTGAATTGCGACAACTGTACTATGTACATACAAGCGTAGAGGTCTTGTAAGGCTTTAAAAAGTTATAAACTTTATATTATAAATGTTTGTATTTCTATAAGTCGTAATCTTGTAATATGAATGTTTTGAAATACTTCAAATTTGTATAAAAATAAGTAGAACTTGTGTTGCAATAGTTAGATGTTTTTTTTGGGTGTTACAAAATGGATTGGTTCAAGTATATTTGAGCATGCATATTTTCTATTATTATTATTTATATATATATTGAAAAATTGAAGAAGAAATATTAATTCTAAAGAAAAATATTAGTTTTAGAATTTTTTTTTAAAAAAATCAAATATCATAAAAACTTTGTATATCTAGTAACTGATTAGAAAAAATACAAAATAACGAAATATCCAAAATAAAGGAATAGAATAAATATTAATATAAAATTAAAATAGTATATAAAATAAATTTATTAAAAAGATATTTTTTTATATATAAGTATAGATTACAGATACAAGTATAATATTCTCTTTCTTTGCTTTACATTTTTTTTTTCAATTTTATTATTTATAATATTAAAATATAATAAATTTGACATTTTTTTTCAGTTTTATTCTTTTCAATCTTAAAATATAATAAATTTGACAGTTATTTATTTTTAACTTGAAATTTGAATTTTAAAAAACTTAGAAAAATTTAAGTTTGAAAAAAAAAACCCACTTTCTTACAATTTTATCATTTAAATATTTTTTAAATTCAAATAACTCTTCTCTATAAAAAAATTATCTACACAATAAAAAAATACATATAATAAAATTTTAAAAATTATTTATTTTCATAATTACTTAATTTTTTTTTAATTTCTTATTTAAAAAATATTTTATTATTATTATTATTGTTCCTACAAGATCTAAACCCTGCAGAACACTTCTTCTTGGATCTCCTTTGGGGATCTCCTTTGGTCTGGACACGATGGGGGAGTACCTGCGAAGACACTCCGACGATCAAGTCAGACCGAGACTAAGTACCAGAAGAGTGGGGAGTGAATAGTTTACCTTGGGTGTTGTGCCTCTTCTGCTATTTATACTGTTCTAGATGGGCTATGGTTGCTATGGGCCTGCTTTAGGGTCCAAACGAAGGCCCAATTGTGCCTTAACCGTGCTTATCATTTAAGTTGGTTTGTTTATACCTAATTACGTGTTTAGCTTTGCATCTTGTCGTCTAGTCGGCTTTGTCGTCTGGTCGGCCTTTCGGCCACCCGGTAGTACAATTATTATTATTATTATTATAAGATTATCAGACTTTAAATTATTGTTTTTATTTTTAAGATGTATGGATATAAATATATAATAAAATTTGTAATGAGATTTGTAGATTTAGATCATATATCTATTCAATAAAATTATTATAGTTATAATGTAATATTTATATAACAAATAGAAAACTACAAACTTGTACAGATATGTAGTAAATCAATAAAAATATTACTATTAATCAATATACCTATAAAGTAATTCTAAAATATGAATAATGCTATTTTTTGTTATAAGAATTCATTTTTAATTATTCTAAATTCTCTAAATTAAATTCTATTAACAAAGGTGACTGTGACAAACTAAATTTGTTATATATATATATATATATGTGACAAAATTTCAACTAAATTTGTTAATGTTTTTGTAAAAAAAAAAAAACCATTAAAAGAAACTATTGAAGAAATTTTTATTGCTAACTAAACTTATCTATATTTAAAATAAATACACCATTAAAAAACAAATAATTTTTTTAATTCCAGTAAATTAGATCATTAAGTATAATAATAAAGCAAAAGGATATTTTGATATAACTTTTAGAATTTCAAAATGTACTAAGATGACGTGATATAATGAAAATGTAATCTCATTCTTTAAATATATGGTAAAAAATGGAATTCTTATTCTTCAAAGAGGTGGTAAAACAACTTAATATTGAGAGTAACATGCATGAAAGAATATCTCCTGAAAAAAGTAAAATAATTAAGAAAATGAAGTTTTTATTCTTGAGCAGAAAATAAGTGTACTTATATAAAATGTGATGGTAATTATTATGAAAAGTGAAGAAAGTTATAATACATTAATATCTATAATTGGAAAATTCTATAAGAACGTACTAAAATAATTATATACCTTATATTATTGTTATTTTGTATTGATTGATTAACCCCACAATTACATTAAAAGCACGAAGGCACATACCTTAACAAAATTTACATGATCTGCCCCAATCATTCTTAGTCATAGCCTGCGTGCCTCATCTTCCCCGAAAAGGACCGTCCTCAGAACCCTCCACAACCCACCACCATGGTCGAAACCAGACGCAGCAGCTCCTCCTCTTCCAAGCGCTCTCTCTCTTCGTCCTCTCCCCCCAACAATACCAAAAGATCTAAGGTACAATCTTTACTCCCTTTTCTTGCTACCCACCTCTCGGTTTTCTGTGCCAATTACCCTTTTCCTCATCTTAGTATTCCATTTTAATCTCAATTGGAGATGGGTGTCTCCTGTTGATCGATTCTCTGTGCTGACGCAGGTGTCCGAGGATTCCTCATCCACCACCGTGCCCTCCGTCGCACCGGTCAACGAATCTGGACCCGCCAATGAATCTGCCGAACCGGAGCTGCGGCCGTCTGATCTGCCCGATACGACGTCGTTGAAGGCCGTCGATGGGTGTGATGCGATTTCGCCTGATAAATCTCCGTCTACGCCCGTTGAGGGGGAGGCTTTGGTGTCCCCTCAGTGTCTAGGTAAGCAAATTACTACCTTTTTCGCCTGGGTTTCACATCGGGTTGTTGGTTCTGTGCATGCATGGGGTTTTCAGATAGAAGAGATTTATGAATTTGTGGAAAATTAAGGTGAAACAGCGGAGAAATCGAAGGGGGCTGGCGCAGTGGCGGCGACTGTGTCCACGGGTGGTCGGTCGAAGAAACGCCCAATGAAATTGAGCCCTAAGGTTGCGTGGGCAAAACTCCTTTCACAGTGTTCTCAGGTTTGTTTTTGTTGTTCTTAGTTGGGTTTTTACCACGCTTGCTTGTTTTGGGTTTTGTGCGTGTCTGAGTAATTTTGTTTTCAAATTTCGCAAGAGGAATACATAGCAATTTTGATCTTTGAAGTTTTCTTTTGTTAAGAATAGTGATTTTGGTGGTTCCGGAGCTGTTGTGTTTGTGTTTGTCTACTCTTGTACGGATAGATGCTTAATACTTTTTTCACATTCCACACATAGTTTTCAATCCCAAATAGTGGCACGGATTGACTGACATCTAAACTGCTATAGTGGGATAGCTGAAAGCGGGAGAACCCTTAATGCCAGTGAAATAATTTATACCGCACTTATGTAATTACTAAAAGATAAAAGAATTACCAGAAACTAAAAAGCATTTTCATACTTAATCAGTGTTGTCAAATAGCCACTATAGTCTTGCATTGCAGAATTTCTTGGACCTGCAATCACAGTGCAACTTTTGCTATTTGCCTGCGCTCTGCTGTATGATATAGCAGATCATTGATTTTCTACCATTCCCCACGATCTTCTATTGTTATTGTACTCTTGCATTGCAGAATTTCTTGGATCTGCAATCACAGTGCAACTTTTGCTATTTGCCTGCGATGCTCTCTGCTGTATGATATAGCAGATCATTGATTTTCTGCCATTTTCCGTGATCTGCAATTGTTAACATTGGCGGAATGAGGGAAGCCCACAATTGAAGATTGTAAATACAAGGGAAATAATTTATACTGCCATTGTGTAATTTGCTTGAACATAAATTACCGAAAAACTAAGACGCATATCATAATTAATATCTGTTAAATAGCTTCTGTGGTGGGTGCTATAGCGTATAGCACTATTGGCTTGTTGAATTCCTTGAACCCATGGTTGTTATGCTGTGTGTCACTATGGTGTCATGGTTGTGGCATGCCTCCTGCATCCTTGTGTCATCTCTAGTGACTCTCTGGCCAATTGAACTTTATGGTTAATATTATGCCAATTTTTATGCAATTTATTTTTTGGTTCGGATGCAACTTCATTTTTTATACATATACAGCTGGAATATATTTCAATCTGTATGTGACTTCTGCTATTTTCCTGTCTGCGATGATATGAGCTATATTTGTAGCAGATTATTGGCTTTTCTTTTTTCTGGGATCCACAATTGATTACATATAATAATCAAAAGTCAGACGTGCACACAAGTGAATGACAAAACTCAAGGAACATATGTGCAACAAATTCAGAACAGACCTCTCAAATTAAAGGTTAAAATTGCAAATAGAACAAGAGGCCTGAAATGTGATGTATGAAATGACGCTTGGCTAGAAACAATTTCAGTGGTGTGGATTAGCGAGAAACACTACTGGACCGAGTGAATGACTGGAAAGCGAAGAGGTCCTACTTTTTTTTCTTGGTTTCAACTCGCAAATGCAAGTGCAAAGGTGCATTTAGTCTTGAATCATGAACACTGATTTATTGGTGTAGTGGAAAAATTACCGGAAGGGTGACTAGATTGGTGGACAAAACAGTGGGTAAATAGGGGGTTTTGTCAACTTCCATTTCAAGAGCAATGGTTTTCCAGGATTGTGTCTGTTGTTTGCAGGCATGACTCTCCATCCCTATTATGCTCTGCTACAAGTAAATGGATTGCAGCACTGAACCACTCCAATGACTTACTAATCACTTTATGATTCTGGGATCTGAAATTATTCAAGCCTACTCATATTCTAAACACCTCGTGATGCATGACATTGACTGTTGGTTAATTACTGTCTGAGGTATTTATCGTACTACACTGAATGATTACACCTATCTCCTGAATTTGTTATTAGTGAAAATTATGTTACAAACATATGTAAACCATGGGGTTACTTGTTGTCCCAGGCACAACTTTATCACAATGTAAAGGATTCTCCAGTGCCCTCCCCTTCACCAAAACAGTTTAAACTGCATCCCTGCAACTGCACACTTTCAATCATAAATTTGTCAGAAAAAGAGGGGAGAGGACTCATTAATTCATTGCTGGAAATCCAGTTAGGAAACATGGCATATGTTGTCTTAGAGTTTATGGTAAGAATGTGTCTGTAACTGCTGAGAGCTTTCTTGCCCTATGTAATAAGGGCTTTAGCTTTAAGGATCTACCTTGGTTTTTGGCCATTGATCTCCATTATGAACATCTTCTACCTCTGGAAGCTCATTTTGTCAAGGGTGGTGGAAACGAATACGGATTCCTGATGATTCTGTTATTCACTGTTCTGGAGTCTGGGTGACACCCATATGAGGCAAACCACTCTTAATAGTTTTAATTGGCTGCCTCAATGGAGGAAGGGAACTTGGACTTGTGGGTTGTACAAGGTGTTTCCCTTTTCCCTTTATGTGCTGCTACACATGCATATGTGCCCAAAGTAAGGAAAAAGAAGTTTGAGAGAGGGGATCAAGGAAAGGATAAGGAAAATGATCATTGAGGAAAGAAGGAAGGAAATGTGAATAGGAAGAGGAAGATAGTTTAATGGCTACAAAAATGAAAAAAGTGAACATGCACAGGTTCTGGGTGGTTTGAAACAGTGGTAGGTGGCAGCAATTGGAGGGGGGTTTGACATTGGAGGTGCTGCTATCTAGTAGGCATTGGAGGGAGAGAAGTAAGTTTGTAGATTGAGAAGGACATGAAGGGGTGTTGTTTTTGTGAGATGCAGATGAAGGAAGCAGCGATGCTGTTTTAACTGACTGTGGGGCGGAGATGACAAGGTGGTGATTGCACAAAGTGTTTTGCAAAATTTAGAATAGAGACGTAAATAATTTAAAAAAAGAGTTTAATCTCTCAAACAAGAGGATGTTTGTCATATTTAGCAATAATGTCATGGGAGGTTTGTTTAAGTAGCAGCACTAAGTTAAGGTTGAATTGACACTCCTTAGTTGTCCAGGGCTCTTTCTTATTTGATAGTAAGAGCTAATTACTTGACTTACTCTGTTTGACATAACTTCGCATTGTCTTAAATTATGACAATGCATGCATAATAAGCAAATTAGTTGGATGTGATTAATAACAAAACAAATCAGACGTGACATACTTTTATTTTGGGGTTGAATCTATTAACTTTGGGATATTTGAGTCTTTTGTGCATTGCCGATTTTGTTTTATACTGTATCTCGCAAATTGCATTTGGTAGATATGTAATAACAGGACACCTGGTTCTACTGTAATTACATATTCAGTTTATAAGGTGTCTCTTTAACCGTGCTGGACAGATTTGGAGTGGTTTGGTGAAAAAAGATATTGTATTTGATTTTGTTTGAAAAAATATAGTTGATGGTAGACTTGTGTAATATTCATGTATATTTCGATGTTTGTTCTATTTTCTGTTGGATTAAAATGGGGAGGGGGGGTACTATGAGCTGGTTTGCGTTTGTCTTGTTAAAGATTCCATTTCTGATGTACTATTATATATTTGGGATTAATGTTTTTGTTATTCATCCTTTTCCAGAATCCTCATGTGTCCATAAGTGATCTTAGCTTCACTGTTGGTCAAGGTCGTAATTGTAATTTATGGCTTAAAGATCCCACTGTTGGTAATATGTTGTGCAAGTTGAGCCACATAGAGGTAGAGTTTCTTGTCTTTCAAAACTTGAAATGATCAGATGAATAGTTAGTGGTCCATCTTCTTTCCAGCTTTATCATGACAAAATAGTCATTTCTCAAACAAAAATAACCTATTTTAGATGTTTAATCAAAGACATTAATGAAATGAACTAGTTTTGTTTGGGATGCTTCAGAAAATTATTCACTCTGAAGAAAAGTACTGTTTAGCAGTTTCGTGGATTTTTAAGATTACTGACCAAAGTTGTTGTTGGACTCTCTGCCCAGCGTGGAGGCTCGTCTGTTGCTTTACTTGAAATCACCGGGGGCAAAGGTTCTATTCAAGTTAATGGAAGAACTCATCGAAAGAATACCCGTTTGATTTTAAGTGGAGGAGATGAGGTGGTCTTTGGTTCTTCTGGCAAGCATGCTTATGTATCCTTTACATATGGTTTTATTAGAAGAATTTATCTGTTTTCCATCTAGTTTCTGTTGCTTCTTCTTTCTTTACATGCTTATGTGATCACTTACATTGTGCAAGGATATCAGTTAATCATGTCATGTGTTCTGCTTATTCATTATAAGCTGCTTTTTTCCATTCCTAAATTTCTTTTGTTTATGTATTATGTGTCCTTAACACTGAATTCAGATCTTTCAGCAGCTCACAAATAACAATATTAGTCCCGCTGGTATACCTTCTTCCGTGAGTATATTAGAAGCCCAGAGTGCTCCTATAAATGGAGCACAAGTTGAAGCTAGATCTGGTGACCCTTCTGCTGTTGCTGGAGCATCGATATTGGCCTCTTTATCTAATCTTCATAAAGACTTATCTCTCCTTTCGTCTCCTACTAAAAATGGAAAGAATGTGCAACAGAACACTGACATTTCATCACTACCTTCTGGCAATGGGGACGATGTGCCCGACAGTGAAATGAAGGATGCCACCAATAAAGATGTACCATCATCTGGAGTTTTCACTGCAGAAAAATCTGTTTTAGCATCCTCTAACACTGTTAATGAAAATCCTAGCCTTGACACAACAGAAATCGACACCACTGTGGATGCTGATGTTGGGAAGGTGACTGCTGCTACATATGAATTGAGGCCATTACTGCGCATGCTTGCTGGCTCATGTCCTGAACTCGATATAAGTTGTGGCATTACCAAGATATTGGAAGAGCGAAGGGAATTAAGAGAACTTCTTAAAGATGTTGATACCCCATCAATATTGGCTTCAACCAGGCGGCAAGCATTCAAGGACAGTTTACAACAGAGAATTCTCAAATCTGAGGATATTGATGTCTCTTTTGAAACTTTCCCGTATTATCTAAGGTTTGCTTGTAATCAATTTATCTCTTCATTCCTCTGTCTGAACTAAAAGGCCATTATGGTCACAATTATATGTGAACTATGGCTATGTTGGTATTTTTGTTTCTAGAGTGCTGGCTTGAATTGCTTGTAGTTACTGGAGAGATTGATGAGAGATAATTTATGTTTACTTAGTTATGATGTTTTGTATTATGCAGTGATACAACAAAGAACGTTCTGATTGCTTCTACATATATTCATTTGAAGTGCAATGGCTTTGGAAAATATGCTTCTGATCTCCCATCAGTGTCTCCACGAATATTGTTATCTGGTCCTGCAGGTGGTTACATAATTCTTGCTTATGCTTCTATTTCCCTGTTGTGTGATAGAATAATGATATTTTGTATGATTCTTGTGTAGGTTCGGAAATATATCAGGAGACTTTGTGCAAGGCACTAGCGAAGCATTTTGGTGCCAGGCTACTGATTGTGGATTCTCTTTCATTGCCTGGTGTATGTTTTATATTAGACATTCTTCTTTTGTTATAGTCATAAAGGTTTTTCAAAATCTCCTTACCAGTCTAAAGTATTTCTTGATCATGGTGTTCACTGGGATTATTTGCTTGCTTCTGTTGAGATGGTTGTTGGGTAAATGAGGATTAATGTACACTTATTCTTAATTATGCAAATGGGGTTTTTCAGGGAGCACCTGCAAAGGAAGTAGATTCTGCTAAAGAAAGTTCCAGACCTGAAAGGCCATCTGTGTTTGCAAAAAGAAGTTCCCAGACTGCCACATTACATAATAAGAAACCAGCATCTAGTGTTGATGCTGAAATTATAGGTGGATCCACGTTAAGTTCTCAGGCTATGCTGAAGCAAGAGGTTTCCACTGCATCATCAAAAGGCACTACTCTTAAAGAGGGTAAGCTGTTATGCCCTAGAAATAAGCATTGATCTGCAAATTTACTTCCCGTTGTCTTTGCTTTATAATGAATGCTTGGCGACAATTTTTTTGTCTTTGATGACATGTTGCTTGCTAAATTGCAGGTGATAGAGTAAAATTTGTTGGGAATTTTCCTTCTGCCGTCTCAGCACTACCAAATTATCCTTCAAGGTAATTTGTTTTATGGAATGAAATCATTATACTTAAAAGATTTTTACAATTATGAGTGATAAAGGTTGATCCATGAATTATTAGATTTGTATTGTCTTTTTTTTTATAGAGTAGGATGCACATTGAAAAAGCATGCTTAACTTTTATTAAAGTCAAATGGGATTTTAATGGCAGTTCTCATTTGCAGAGGCTATAACTTCAGAAACATTCACACTTTTTTTGACAAAAGGAAAAGAAATAATTTCACTTTGGAGCCGTTTCTTAGTACTTCATTTCTGATATTTTTGTCATTTCTCCTTTTGTATTTAACTGAAGCAAAATGATGGACTTGAGCTCCAGATTTACTGTGTTATGGGTTTTTATGGATTTTTCTCTGGTTCATTGCTCCTCGGCTCCTAGCTATTCTGAAGGTGTTTCAACTTCTATTGTGCTGTGACTAACTAGAGAGCTTTTATGTTTTTTAAATTTCATTCACATTTTTAAATATCTTTTTATGTTAATATTTTATACTCCTGCAATTTTTTTATCTTCATTTATTTTTTCTAACTTTTTGGAAATTAAGAATATAATTCTTGCTATATATGTCAGGGGACCAAGCTATGGCTCCCGGGGTAAAGTTATGCTTGCTTTTGAAGATAATGGGTCTTCAAAAATTGGGGTTAGGTTTGATAAATCAATTCCTGATGGCAATGATCTTGGAGGACTTTGTGAAGATGATAGAGGGTTCTTTTGTTCGGGTAATTCACTGTGTTTGATTGAAATTTTGTTGCCTTATCTGCATTTTAGTATATTCCGTGCTATTATTTTAGCACATATAATTCATTGAGGATTTAAACTGCAGCAAATCATTTACTACGGGTAGATGTCTCTGGAGGGGATGATTCGGACAAAGTTGCAATAAATGATATCTTTGAGGTTGTCCTTATTCTTTACTGGATGAAAAGATGCTTCTATTCTTAAAGAAGTACATTTAACATCCCTCTTTGCTTTGTGCATAGGTTACCTCTAATCAGATTAAAAGTGGTCCACTACTGTTGTTCATTAAAGATATAGAGAAGACACTGGTTGGGAACTATGAAGTTTTGAAAAATAAATTTGAAAGCTTGCCACCAAATGTTGTGGTAATTGGCTCTCATACTATGCTTGACAATAGAAAGGAGAAGGTACTGTCTCATTATTGTATTTTTATCTAGCATTACATTGTAGGGTTTCATGATTACGGGAATGTTTTTGCTGCTTTATTTAATTGCTGCATGGTTATGCTTGCAGACCCAACCTGGTGGCCTTCTATTTACCAAGTTTGGGAGCAATCAGACAGCACTACTTGATCTTGCCTTCCCGGTATAAGAGTCACAGCCCTTTGCACTTCTTACCTTGATTTAAAGCTTGTTGCATATTTCTAGCTTGGAAGTTAGGGCACTTGTCTTCTGTACCTTTACACTATTCCTAGCTTGGAGATAGATCTAGATCCTTGTTAATATCGTTATATATACATTGTATATATAACCCGGCACCATTTCTTTTTTTAGGATAACTTTAGTAGACTACACGATCGGAGCAAAGAAACCCCTAAAGTAATGAAGCAACTTGGTCGCCTTTTCCCAAACAAAGTGACAATACAGCTGCCTCAGGTATGACTTCATATTGACTTAAATTTGAAATTTATTCCATTGCTATTTACAGTTCATGTATTTGTATTATGTCTAAACTTCTACAGGATGAGGGTTTACTTTCTGACTGGAAGAAACAATTAGAACGTGATATTGAAACTATGAAAGCTCAGTCCAATATTGGCGGTGTTCGCACAGTGAGTCCAGCAACACATGTTAATTTTTATGTGCTTGTTTTTGATATTATTGTTTTCTATGTTTCCTACGAATTCATGAAGCAGGACAAGGATATTTTGTTATATTTTATGATTGCCCTTGTTGCTGCAATTTTTCTGCATTTTTCAATTTTTCGCTGGTTTGTGGGTTACGTGTTTTTTCGCCTTTGGAATATGTGGCATTACTTGCATTGGCTGGGAAATTTTCCCAACTCTACTTAACAATGTTCAACATCATTCTAAAAGTTGTTTGTGTGAATAACTTTTTGTTTCCTCTTTTTCAAGCCTATTCGTCTTGACCAACCATATCCATTATTTGATTCACATGGCCAATTACTGCTAACAAAATGATACCTTGATGCTCATTTTTGAAGTATTGTATGTGACTAAAGTTTGGTTTATTAGATACTAATTTTTTTTTGCCATTGTCAAACATCTGATAAGATTCTTCTAATGATTCAGGTTCTAAACAGGATTGGATTGGATTGCCCTGACCTTGAGACTCTTTGCATCAAAGATCAAACCCTAGCAACTGAAAGTGAGTTTCTTTGTTCTTTTTTACTGCAATGTATAGATTTTTTTCTCAACTGAATATGAGACGCTGAGATTTGCTGTCTTATGACTGATAATATTCTATGATCTCCATTTTCTAGGTGTGGAGAAGATCATTGGCTGGGCTATAAGTTACCATTTTATGCATTCATCTGAAGCTTCTGCCAAAGATTCTAAGCTTGTGATATCTGCAGAAAGGTTGTATTTGTTATTCTTGGGCATGTTGCTTTTCTTATAACAGTATTTTTTGTTGACAAAACTTTCATCTTACTGTGCAGCATTAATTATGGGCTTAACATTCTACATGGCATTCAAAATGAAAACAAAAGCTTGAAAAAATCACTCAAGGTAGTTTAACACTAGATATTACAAGTTTATGCCTTTTACCATCATCATTTCTCGTGGAGATATTTTGCTCTGCTAGTATCCATCTGGTTTTGTTACTGTGGAATGGTTTGAATTATGGAACAGTCACCGGTATTTTTGAATTGCCTTTCCAGGATGTGGTTACTGAGAACGAGTTTGAGAAGAAGCTGCTTGCTGATGTTATTCCACCAACTGATATTGGGGTCACATTTGATGATATTGGAGCTTTAGAAAATGTGAAGGACACCTTGAAGGAATTGGTCATGCTTCCTCTTCAGAGGCCTGAATTATTTTGCAAAGGACAGCTGACTAAGGTGAATAAATTTCCGTTTTAGGTTCTTTATATGACTTGTGGAACACATTTTTTAAGTAGATCATATTCATATAATGTGTGTAGAACCTCATTGTAATTAGTTTGGATGTAGCCTTGCAAGGGAATATTGCTTTTTGGCCCCCCTGGCACGGGAAAAACAATGCTTGCAAAGGCTGTAGCTACTGAAGCTGGAGCAAATTTCATTAACATTTCAATGTCCAGCATTACTTCAAAGGTACTGATGTTGCAAATTTCTTTTGTTATGCTGTGTATTTCCTTATATGCCTCAGTGACAAGAAATGGTTTTGTTTATTGCAGTGGTTTGGTGAAGGAGAAAAGTATGTAAAAGCAGTTTTTTCTCTGGCCAGCAAAATTGCTCCAAGTGTTATTTTTGTTGACGAGGTTGGTTTATAATGTCATTTGTTTATCTTCTTTTTTTCCTTCGTTTTAAATAATTTTTTTGACCCCCCTTCACAGTATGGTCAGTATAAATGATCTTAAAGGGACGTGCCAAAGGAGTTTGTGGCTTATATAATGTGATTAGATAGTTATTGATTACTTTGAAATGTTGTTGTTTAGGTATACAGTTATTGATTTTAGATTATTAAAGGGGGTAGACCTCTTAGGCTTTGCTAAGCTGAACTAGAGTGGCAATGGTGTCTGGAGTGCTGTAACCGTGTTTATGTAGGCTTGATACATTGGGTTGAAGAGAAGGGTGGGATGTGATTTGGAATTAACTTATAGCAGTTCAGAACCAAAATTTATGAACTTAAGCTGATTTTTTTACTGAATTCCTTGGTTATATTGTTTTTGTGATTATCTTCTGTAACAGTTATTCTTCAATTTAGCTATATTTATCTGATTTCCAACTCTTTTACTTTCTTTGAACATTCTAAAACAACAGGCAAATGAAAAACTGGCTGAATTTGGAGACCTGCATATTTAAATGTTTTCAGTTTTTATGGTTGAAAGTATGTTTTTTCTTAGTCGCCATAATTGTGTTGATTCGCCATGGCAGGTTGATAGTATGCTAGGAAGACGGGAAAATCCCAGTGAGCATGAGGCTATGCGAAAAATGAAAAATGAGTTTATGGTTAATTGGGATGGTTTGCGTACTAAAGATAAAGAGCGTGTACTTGTTCTTGCTGCTACGAACAGGCCTTTTGATCTTGATGAGGCTGTTATTAGGAGGCTTCCAAGACGGTGAGCATGTTATGTTTATTGTTGACCTGTATTTTCATGTTTTACAAATGACATCCATTCTAATGCAGGTCTTTTTTTTTTCTTTTCTTTTTATGTAGATTGATGGTTAATTTTCCCGTTGCTCCAAACAGAGAAAAAATTCTCAGAGTCATTTTAGCGAAAGAAGATTTGGCACTTGATGTCGATTTTGAGGCAATGTCTAATATGACTGATGGATATTCTGGGAGTGATCTAAAGGTTGCATTTATATATTTTTCATTTCTTTCTTGGTTTCTGCAGAAGGTAACCTTCGATTCTCCAGCAAATATTCTCATCGTTATCTTTTGATTGCAGACCCTGTGTGTCACAGCAGCTCACTGCCCATTACGAGAGATCTTAAAGAAGGAAAAGAAGGTTAGTGACATACAACTCAAAACTATCTACCTAGCTTTCTGTCATACAGAAATATCAATTCAGTGCTAAATATAATCCTTTGCATCATAATGTGGTTGCATAATAGTCCAAGGAATGGTGATCTCTTCCTCACTTTGACATGAAATGTCTCTTTCAGGAGAAAACCATAGCATTATCTGAGAACAAACCTTTACCTGGATTGTGTGGCAGCTCTGACATTCGGCCTTTGAGAATGGATGATTTTCGATATGCGCATGAGCAGGTATTTTAATTCATTTCCATGTTTTCTTTTTAAAATAGTGCTCACTTTGATGTATACAGTCCTTTAGACCCCCACTAATTTTTAGGCCTTTTGTATTATTGGTGGATGACATATATAACAAAGGATGTAATCGCCGACCAGCTAGTGAAACCGTCCAATCTTAGAAATTAAATTTGGAGGTTGTGTCGAGGGTGATGTAGAAAGTATTGTGGTCTGCCTTCAGTGTTTAGTGATTGATTCTGGACTTGGCTTTATTGGATGGGCAGATGTTGCCACAGATGAGAACTAGAGTGCAAATCTGATACTGGCACATGCATTTTCAGCTTGTTTAAACACGATGAGGATTCTATGTTTCTATACAATAATCGAATTGTTAAAGGTTGGAATGACTAAAATCGATGAGATCTTGGGGAGGGGATAGTCTTGACTCTTGATGCAAATGCAATTACCTAATAAATTGGGCTCACTAAGCTTTAAATTGTTGGGGGAATATTGCCATGGAAATGGAAGTTCAACAATGAATGAATGACCTTTATTATATGTGTCTGGTGAATGGAAGGTTGGGAAAATGATACCGATTCTGACATTGAACATTAAGCTATCTCTGTAGATTGTTGGAATGGATTACAAAATGGGTTTTGTTTTTCATGTTGATCATGCATTGCTTGATAGAGTCCTTTTCGTGCTAATATACAGAGTTTGATGTATTTTCGTGCAGGTGTGTGCGAGCGTGTCATCGGAGTCAACAAATATGAATGAACTACTTCAATGGAATGACCTCTACGGAGAAGGAGGATCAAGAAAAATGAGATCTCTGAGCTATTTCATGTAAAGGTTTCTCTGTATAGCATTTCTTGCTTAGGCTATTCTTCTATCACCACCTAAATGGTGCAACAAGGTCAGCAGTGACCTATTGATGTGGAAATCCCATCATTGGTTCTGCCTCTCTATTGTATTATATCATCATAGGTTTTCTTTCTCCTTTTTCCAACCCTCACCATCCTCTCCAAATTTTTTCATATATTAGTAGAATTTGTTGACGATTTCACCTGAGATAAAAGCTTAATATAGGTTCTCTGCTCATCCAACTCTCCCTCTAATTCTTGCCCTGTTTGGGCTATTCTGTTTGTACAACCATGTTTTTTTTCTCGTAAAAATAAAATAAAATGATTTTTATTTATTTGTTCTATAACCTGTTGCTTTGTATTTCTGATTTGCAGTTTGTGCTGTATATATGTATGAATGCTAATTAGTTTTTAAGTGTCATGTGAATGAACATGTGGACACTGTGCATGAATGCCTATGCTTTTGTGATGGAACCTGGTTCGGTTAGGTTATATTTACTTGAGTTGAAGAATGAAATTTACTTTGGTATGTGAGATAAGCATCTTGAGTATGATAGATACTGGTTTTCAAGAGGTGTTGTCTATGTTAAGATACTCAACCTAAAATTTGCTCATCCCAAAATGGCCAGAAAATATTTTAGTAACCAATGTTTATTTACTAATAATCTTTCAGCAATTTTTAGTTTGCATATATCTATTGAATGGGGAAGATTGTGACACATCATAAATGACATAGCGTGGGCTCATTACAATTTTATTATGAAATGTACTGTATGATTTGATTGCTTTGTATTTTTAAAATATTTTAGGAAGAGCATGAGGGAAAAACAAATATTTTGGGTGTAATTATTTATTTATAATATAATACGGAGTTAATGGTACAACTAAATTTTTATTTTTCTTTAGTAATGAAGCTCTACACGTACGTAATAAAATAGTTCATAATATTGAAGAGAAAATTACAATATATGTTGAGAGTTTCATAAAATAAAGTTATGAGTATACATTTTGGTGGTCACTGTTGGTATGGTGCAAATAATCAAGAGTTTTAGAAAAATCCCATTTTTGTGATAAAGGTGTATAAGGACTTTAGTGATGAAATTTGTAACACCCTATTTATATTCTGGATATCCTATTTGCAATATCTAATTAACATATAAATATATATTACTTTATTATATTGTATCTCAAAAAGATATTCTTCATAAAATTTTTAATACATACATAACAATTTTAAAAGTAAAATTTTAATACAAATAAAGCACAACAAACAACATGATAAGATAATTATAAAATAATTATATGAAATTTCAATTTTAATTTAAATTTAACAAACTTAATACATTTATCATAAATCATCATTCACATTTCTCATGTCAGAATTCTACTAATCAACATACTTAGACACTTGAACCTATTTCTGGAAGACTCGTACGTTGACTTAGACTTAAAAATCTGCACGTCCTACTAACTCACTTTGAAATCCTCACAATTATACGCATAAATAATCTCAATATGATCTCTCCTACTATTACAAGGTTAACTCATATAACAGGTCAAATTAGTTATCTTTCAAACAATTTACCCATTCATATGAACTTTCTTTGACTCTCACCACCTGGATAACTTCATCTATATGATTCCATTATCTCAAGAAAGTCAAGATATCTTATTCTAAACGAATCCCTAGTCAATGCACATCCTAAATAATCTTAACACAATATTTTCTTTTCTGAAAATACCATGTCTCGATTAAAATTCATATTTTAAATCTCACAATATCCTAAATCACACAATTACATCACCAAAGTGTAGAGTTTCAAATCACACAAAATTTCATCCAATAATCACATACATATCTAATTAAATGATTTTTCAATTAAATATACATAAAATAAAAGTCTATATAATTTATAAGTAGAAACTATACAAAAAGAAATAAACCAACCTTACATTCAACCCATAATTTTATAAATCTACACATTACATTCACAGTTCCTGCTCAACATTATACAAACACTCTTATTGAGTCAATTAGCTATTATGTCAATCTACACACACACATATTTATGATTTCTAAATCAAAATTATTTAAAATCAAACAATCAATTCTTATCAAACATTTCATTTGAATTAATTCAACAAATTATTCAAATACATTCATTAGCTCGTTCAATTCCAAACTCATATACATTCTACAACATCTATTATATCAACAATTTCACATTTCAATCTCAAACAAATTTCAATCTACTCAAAAACAAGAAATTCTGCTAGAAAATTTGAGACTGGTGACCACGTCACCCCTACATCCAAATCTTCTAGCTTAGGATTCTATTGGCAATTTAAACTAGCTTTCCTTAATTACCTTTACTTGAGCAGATGCTCACCAAGAGCTCCAATTCTATCAAAAGCTAAAGAGTAGCTTAACCTGCACCACATAGTTCTAATCAATTATCTAACTATATCACTAAGACTTTGAGCTAACAGAGACTAGTCCTGAAGTTCAAACCTAGATTGAGACCAACCTACAAGTTCAAAATTTGACTCATAGAGAAGAACACAAATGAACTTACTTTATTAGAGATTTTGATCGGGCAGTCTTGTAGTCTTTGCTGCCATGATTTTAATGGTGTACTCCGATTGTCAAAGATGAACGAGGAGGTCAAAATCTTAGAGAGAAGGGAAAGGAAAGGAAAAAGGAATCTTTTAGAGAGATGGTTGTTCTTTTAAAATGAAACCCGAATAAGTGAATTTTCTATTTATTTGTTCTTTTCATTTTAATAACAAAATATTCAAGTGTCATTTAAAATATACCACTACTACTCTAAGGTTATTTTCTAGATCCTTACATTCTCCCCAACAAGAAAATTTTTGTCCTCGAAAATTGACTTACCAGAAAAAATATAGGGATAGGTTTCTCTAATGGTTTCTTCTAATTCCCAAGTTGAATCACCAAATCTATCATCCCACACCACCTTCACCATATTGATGGTCTTGCCTATGAGTTGTTTACTCTAATGATCTTCAATCCTAACTGATTTTGCTTCAAAAGACAAGTTATCCTTGATTTACACAATATCCATTTCCAATACACGACTAGGGTTTGGGATATACTTCCTTAGCTGTGATACACGAAAGACATTATGCAGGTTTGCTAGTTGAGGAGGTAGAGCAATTTCATAAGCCACTGGACCTATCTTCCTTAGAATCTGGTATGGTCCAACAAACTTAGGAGATAACTTTCTCGATCTCATAGCTTGTCCTACACCCTTGGTAGATGTCACTTTCATGAACACATGGTCTCCAGTTGCAAACTCCAAAGTTTTATCCTCTTATCTACATAGGATTTTTGTCTATTTTGAGAAGCTTAATTTTGTCTTATATCTACTTCACCTTCTTAGTGGTATGTTGAATTAACTTTGGCCCAACCAAAACTGTCTCACCATCCTGATACCAACATAAAGGAGTTATGCATTTCCTCCCATACAAAGCTTCATATGGAGCCAATACTGGCATGATAATTATTATTATAAGTGAATTTCACCAGAGGCAACATCTCATCCCAACCTCCCAGATGATCCAATACACATGTACTCAACGTATCTTCTAAGGATTGAACAGTTCTCTAAGTTTACCCATCTGTTTGAGGATGATATGTAGAGCTCATTCTTAATATAGTCCCCAAAGAATCTTGTAGAGTTTGCCAAAACCGTGAAGTAAATCTAGGATCTCTATATGAAACAATACTATAAGGTACTCCATGCAATCTCACAATCTCCCTGATGTATAATTGTGCCAACTTGGTCATAGATATTCTCCAATTAACTGGAAGAAAGTGAGCGCTCTTCGTCAGTCGATTAACTATTACCTCATGACCCCTTACTGATCTTGGTAAATGAGTAACGAAATCCATAACAATGCTATCCCATTTACACTTAGGAATATTTAACTGTTGCAACAAACCACCATGTCTCTAATGCTCCACCTTTGCCTTCTAACATGTCAAACATGTAGCAACATATTGAGCTATTTCTTTCTTCATGCCTGACCACCAAAATGACTCTTTTAAATCTTGGTACATCTTATTTATACCGGGATGTAGACTAAGATGACTCTTATGACCCTCTTCTAGGATCATTTTCTCCATCTTTTCTTTTGTAGTTATGCAAATTTCGCCATTAAATATCAAGATCTCATATTCCCCCATCTGAAAGTCTTTAGCTTGATTTGTGCCTAGTAACTCCACAGTATGCTTCACACTAGGATCTTCTAACTGTTTTTCCTTTATCATTTTAATGAAATCATTAGTTATAGTTAATTTACTACAACTAATATAATTAATATGGAATTTCACTCCCAAATTTAGATCTCTAAACTGCTCAATCAACTTTTCCTCTTTAATCGTCAAGGCTGACACCTGTATTGACTTCCTACTCAAACAATCTGTAACTACATTAGCCTTTTCTGGACGATACATTAGTTGGAAATCACAATTCTTCAGAAATTCCATCCATCTTCTCTTTTTCATATTCAACTCTTTTTGATCAAACAAGTATTTCAGACTTTTATGACCACTGAAAACACTTGAAATTGAACTCCATACAAATAATTTCTCCAAATCTTCAAAGCAAACACCACAACTACAAACTCTAAGTCACGAGTAGGATAATTTCTCTCATGAACTTTGAGTTGCCTTGAAGCATATGCAACTGCTCTTTTCTCTTGCATCAAAACATAGCCCAATCCTTAAAGTCAAGCATCACAGTAAACCTCAAAAGGTTTTCTTGTATCAGGAATCATTAACACTGGAGCAGTAGTTAACCTTTTCTTCAGCTCTATGATCTCACATGTGTCAGTCCAAGCAAAAGGATGATCTTTGCGACTTAACTGTGTCAAAGGAGCTACTACTTTGGAAAAATCTTCAATGAACCTTCGATAGTATCCAGCTAGACCAACAAAACTCCTTATCTCAGTGACTGTCTTAGGGCGTTCCCACTAAAGTACTGCCTACACTTTGGCTAGATCCACTGAGATCCCCTGAGCTGATATTACATGCCCTAAGAAGTTGACTTCCTTCAACCAGAACTCACACTTAGAGAACTTAGTATATAAATGCTTCTCCCTTAGAATCCCCAACACTGTCTTCAAATGTTTTTCATGTTCTTCCTTAGTCCTTGAATAAATAAGTATGTTATAAAGACTACAACAAACTTATCCAAGAAAAGACGAAAAATTCTATTCATGTAATCCATGAACAAAGCTGGAGCATTTGTTACTCTAAACAACATCACCACATACTCATAGTGTCCATAACGAGACCTAAAGGATGTCTTCTGAACATTTTCAGCCTTTATCAAAATTTGGTGGTATCCAAATCTCAGACCAATCTTTGAGAATACTGAGGCTCCATATAATTGATCCATCAAATCATCAGTTATGGGAAAAAGATACTTGTTCTTTTCAACTGCCTGTAATTTACACACAACTGAGACCCTTCATCTTTCTTTTGAATTAGAAGCCCAAAGCCCCCCCATGGAGATACACCTGGCCTGATGAATTGTTTCTCCAACAAATCTTCAACTTGCTTCTTTAGTTCAATAAACTCGGCTGGAGCCATTCTATAAGGTCCCATTGACACTGGTCCAACTCCAAGTACCAAATCAATATAGAATTCCATTTCTCTCTTAGGAGGTAATCCAAGTATTTCTCCTGAAAATACATCCATGAAATCCTTCACCACATTTATATTGAATCAAATGTGTTCAAGCTTTGAAGAATCCAAATCCTTTGAGTTTGATGGAAGGCTGGATGTGCTTGCTGTTGCTGAGGTGCTTTAGAATAGGATCTGGGGTAGATTATCTTTGTAATTCCACTCTTGATTGAATCCAAAGCTAAAGTGTTTTTCAAACCTTTTGAATTGATGTTGTTTTGTCGAAACAACCGATTGTTTCACTCTTAGGTGTTTTGAAAAAGGTTGAAAACTATTTTTGGTGGTTGACTTGCTGTCAAACCAAAACAACCGATTGATTCGCACATTCAACCGGTTGTTTGTTTTCAAATCATAACAGAAAATTGTTTTGTGTGTTGACTGAGCTTTAAATGATTTTGTAACTGAATGTGCTCCTGTTTTATATGCTTTGACCATTCTTTGAAAGCTATAAAGAGTTTGTTCATCTTTTGTAACAAACAAGAACTGAGATTTAATCATTGAAAAAAAGATTTGAGTTTTCACTGATTTTGCTTTCAAGAGTTAAAGATTGCTTTGAGCTTGCTTTGATCAAGAGAGAGTGGAATAAGATTTCATTTGTATTGATTTTAGTTCATTCTGTAACAAGTGTAATCCTTCTGTACTTTGTGTAAACTCTGGTGTGATAGGCCAAGAAGTGTTGTGTGCCCTTGAGGTTGTCAAGATCAACATTCTTGGTGGTGTATGTGCTGAGCCAAAGGAAGTGTGTTTCTTGAGGGGATCAAGGTCACTTCTTTGGTGGTGTGTGTAAGTAATCTAGGTTTGGTTACTT
>Ga0123342_1002500_pt1 | contig 30542 bp, 17 predicted proteins | sample Turbeawhitnodule_FD_89960 | JGI IMG/M metagenome (GOLD analysis project Ga0123342, IMG submission 89960) | Root nodule microbial communities of legume samples collected from Mexico - Turtle bean Mexico white nodule | ecosystem: Host-associated > Plants > Roots > Nodule | place: Mexico: Nepantla... | reverse complement strand
TAGGATGCTGAGAATTCCTCTGTTTATTGAGATTCACTGTTACAGGAAGTCAAACCTTCAAAGGGAACAACCTCCCTTTCTCACAGGACTATTCCTGTTGACACAATCTAATCCTCTCCAAAAGTGCCCTTTCCCAAAACCTGTTGGTCTTTAAATAAAGACCAACCATACCCCTACTAACCACTAACCGCTCCCTTAATGGTTCCTAATGATTTTCTGTCCTAACAGATACCCTATCTTTTTGTAAGGTTATGACTCAAAACGTTGTAGTACTGGAATCTATCTTAAGATGTTTTGAACTAGCATTTGGTCTAAAGGGGAATTACGGTAAAACGAGAATTGAGGGGTTGAGCTTGGACACAAATACAATTAACATGTATGCATCAGTTCTTAGTTGTGCCATAATGGGTATTCCATTCTAGTATTTGGGTATGAGTGTGGGGGTAATCATTGAAAAATCATTTTTTAGAATGAGATAATACTTAAAATCAAGAAGAGATTGGCTGGTTGGAAAGGGAGACATTTGTCATTTGTTGGTAGAATTTGCTTAATGAAATTTGTGATTACATCTCTTCCTCTCTTCTATATGTCATTCTTTAAAATACCCACCATGGTCACAAATTCTATTAAGAAAATTCAAAGGCAATTTCTTTGGGGTTGGAGAAGAAAGGACAAAAGGACAGCTTGAGTGTCATGGGAAAAAGTATGCAAATTCAAGGAGGAAGGGGAGCTAGGGGTGATGGAAATCAATATCTTTAACATTGCACTAATTGAAAAGTGGATTTGGCGATTAGGAACACAAAAATAAGGGATATAGAAAGAAATAATAGAATCTAAATATGGGGGTTGGAGAGAAATAAGAAACCTTGGAGCAAAAAATGATTTATCACTTTGGTGGAGGGATATCAAGAAAATAGCCAACAGGGAGGAAAAGGGAGGTTGCTTCGAAAACAATATCCAGTGGACAATTGGCAAATGGAATGAAATAAGGTTTGGGGATGATAGATGGTTAGGTACCATAACACTGAAAGACAAGTTTCCCAAGTTGTATGTGATACCTAACAATAAAGAAGCGAAGCTAAATAAAATAAGAAGGCGGTTAAATGATTGTTGGGTGTGGAACATGTATTAGAGATGTAGAAGGTTTGAATAGAAAACTGAACAAATAAATAGGTTAGTACAAGAACTAAACGGAATACAATTGGAGTTAGAAGGTGACAGTGGCTGGCGGATGAAACACATGCATACACGTAAAATCAACTTATAACAAGCTTGTCAACGTTGTTGTTGGAGATGAAAGATGGCTTTATGATTTTTTTTCGGGAAGATTAAAGCGCTTCCTTTAGCACACTTACTTTCTTGGAGAGTGCTAAAGAATAGAGTTGCAACCAAAGATAAACTAGCCAATAGGGGGTACACTTAGATAATTTGTTGTGTGTTATGTGTGGTAAAGTTGAGGAATCCGCTAGCTAGCCACCTCTTCCTAACATGTGAAGTGACTTCAGTAGTGTGGAACTTATGCTATAGGTGGATTGTGGAAAACATGATTCAACATAACAACGTAAAAAATCACTTAAGTCAATTCAGGTTAATCAAATTATTAGAATCCGAGAATAACGCTTAGGGGTGTATGTGGGTAGCAGTTGTGGGGGAGATTTGGAAACAAAGAAATAATATCATTTTTAATAATAATAGATCTGACCCAATAGATATTTTTACTATGACATAACTGAAATCCTGATCTTGGATTAGTGAAAATGAAAAGGGGATCTCCTTTGAGTATTCTAATTGGTGTTTGGATCTGGTAAGTTGTTTGGAAACTATGAAAAAGAAATTTGGTTGTACTTAAATTACATATTTTTTGGGTTGTTACACGGAGGTAACATTGTGATGATTGGCTGAAATCATATATTATTGTTATGTTTATGTCTTGTACATGTTAATCTGGTTGGGAAAGGTATCTGGTAATGTTTGTAGGTGGAAAACAACTGGTTGAGCTAACATGAGGATGAAAGTGATTATACAAGTGCTGGAAAGTGAAAAGAAAGACAAGAAATGACACAACATAAAAAAGCAGTGGGAAGACAATTTGGCTAAATAAAGTTGTAATAATTTGTATAATGTATTGCATTGATGGATTACACAAAAATATCAAATGATAAATTGAATGTTTTAATAAATAGACTGTGACTTGGAGGAACTATATTACCTTATGCTCTATATATGTTTGATAAAATCACTAGGAAAAGAAAGAATATGTTGGGACAATGCTAGATATAGTAGGTGTAGGTAAGTATTTTTGGTATGAATGACAAGTGATATGTAATAGGGTTGGAGTACCTGAAATACTTCCATTTATTAATTCTTTACTTAAAAATGGGTGATTTAAAAAATATTATTTTAATCTTAAATTTGGTTTTAGGTATGGTGTCGTCCTGGGCCTATCTATAATTTTAGGGAGATTCATGACTTCAAACGTAGTTGGATAAAAATCAAAATGTATGTCTGAGATATAAGAAATAATTATTGTTAAGGGTAACATAGTGGTATGAGATTTAGGTGATAAAAAAAACCACTAAATAAAAAAATAACAACCGCCTTAAGATCTCGTCTACAAAGAAGAATCACAAGTACATAAGTTTTTTTTACACAATAATAACACGTTGAAACTCAAATTTAAGAAAAAATTCACAATTAACTTCTAAAAAATATTTAATATCTTTCAGAAAATATTTAGTATGTTATTAATCCGTTCAAAAGGAGATTTTAAACATTTTTGAGACATTTGAAATGATGTATAAAAGAAGGCCTTTCTTTTGAAAAAAAAATTATTTTAGTCTCATTCAAGAAAAAAAAACTCAACTTTTTAATTACTTTTGAAATCTGAGTTCAATTTTTGGCTGTGTAATTTATTTTTATATACTTACTGTACGAGGTCAATAGGTGATTAAGAAGACCTATGACCTTATTGCACATTGAAGGGATGCTGTTCTAATGTCTGTTCAAGTGACCGAGCCTATGTGGTAATTTGTGTTAGAGGAAACTTGCGTTTGTACAATCCCTAAAAAAAATAAAAAATTACTCTTTCAATGTCTTTGGTAAAAAAAAAACCTTTGATCTACAACTTCATATAAAGTAAACATTGAAAAAGTTATGAAAGCAATGAAAATGTTAGACAACATATTAAAAAGGCAAAAAAAAAAATGTTAGACATTATATATAAAAGGATTATATTAATTTTAAAAACATGTCTTTTTTATAATATATTATTAAGATTATCTGCAACTATTACTACCAAGAAATATTTTTCACAGTTAAAACTACTTAATGTTATATAAAATTAACAATGCTATAAGATATATTAAATAAACCACTCATTAAAAGTGAAATTAATGTCGTATATTAAATTTTCCTGGTTATAATTTTTGAAAAAATGATTTTGCAGTTAAAAAAATTAGAAGATTAATATAAAATTTGAAGTCTCTATAAAAAAATGGCTAACGTCTCTAAACACAGCCCGGCAAGTGGCTCTACGTATCATCTTTTCAAGGAACAGCAATGCAACATCTTAGTTTACTTGCCTATGTCGCTTACACGTATCACATAAACAATATACGCGATAAAACTAGTTTCTAAAAAGAGTTTAATTTATTAGACAAGAAAAAAAAAAGAATTGAAAAAGTTCTAACCTTGTGCAGTCCTTGCGTGGTATATTGGTGCCAGTTGTGTGAACATTATATGTCTCACAAATTCCCGCTGATTAAACCAATGGGAACTAAGAGTAACTTCAATAATAGTAAAATACAATAAAGTTGTAATGATCATACAGAAATTCGTTTCTTCAACAAACAAGTGGCTTACTTCATTTGGAATTCCTCTCCCATGATTTCCAGAAATCTCGATGCAATGCGGACAATTCACACCGTGCGATTCGCACTTTCATTGGGGAGAATCATGGTATTATTGACATTAAATCCAAAAGCAGAGGCAAATAAGAAAGGAAAAGGTTATGAATATCATAAAGAGAAAGTATCGGCTCTCACGGGTCCCACGGGTCCCACGGGCCCCACGGGTTTGTCTCACAGAGACTAGAGACTGTGCCATCATGCGATGAAGCACGTGACAACTTCTCTAGCCCCAACCCCCTCCAATATCACCTTGCCACGTGTCCACCCCCCTTGATATTACCTCTCTCAACGTTCCAAGTGAACCAACCGATACCATACACACGCTTCCAAGCTCTCTCTATCTCTCTCATCACAATGAAGATTTTCTAATTTTACGTGATTCCAATCTCACACTCTTCTCGAGCCTGAGCCTCACCACTTTCACCTTCCACCGATTGAAGAAGACGAAGGTTTCTTTTCTTTCTCCGTTTTCTTTCAATTTGGCTCTTCTCTCGGTCCTATTTATTCGTCGTTTGGCATCGCAACTTTTGCTCATTGTGGATTTCAGCAAGTCTCGTGGTTTGCGATTGACGCATGTTAATGTTTTCCTTGGATTTGTGTAGAGGAATAATAAGGAGTGGATCCGGGAAGATGAGCCAAAGTATCTTCCACCAAACGGTGCTTTGTCAAACGCAAACGGTTGCGGAGCATCAAAGTAAGGTAAGTTCCTTTGCGGTGAGTGTGAACAAAGGAAAGAAGAATCTCGGGCTTCGTACAAGTTTTCGCGGGAACAGGCTGTGTGTGAGGAAATGCAAACTAGCCATGGGGAAGCACCGCCATGTCGACGCTATTCCACGCGCTGTGTTAACCACTAATCCGGCTTCCGAGGTCTGCTCCAATCACCATAACATTATCACGTCGTTTCAATCCGATCATTATTATAATATCATCATCATCATCATTTATTTATTATTATTATTATTACTATAATTATATTATTATTATTATTAATTATTGAAGGGAGAACAAATTATTCTAAAATAGTTCTTACACTTTACGCTCTTCATTTTTTAGGAATGAAATTATATTAAGAACAAAAAATATAAAGGATTCATTTTGTTAAATTAGCGGTTAAATGTTAAATTAAGAAAACGTACAGGTTTATAGGGAAGAGTAACTCCTGAAGTCTCTTCTTTTTATTATTATTATTATTTAAATTATTTAATGCTGCTGAGAAAAAAATTACTGGAGGTCTGGTATGTAACCTTGAATGCAGCTTGTAAAAAGTGTAATTATAAAGAAACAGTAACTTTAATGGAAATGCTGAAAGCAGAACGTTGAGAAATTGCGTTAATTTTCTTGATGCATTGGATTGAATTCTTATACATGATGACATGACATGAGACAGTAGCTTGTATATGTAATGGTTAATTTGGGTACAAATTAACATTACGCGTGTTTGTGAGCATATAAAATTTAATCAATAATATTCAATGTGTTCCTTTTCTTGTCTGTTTGTATTAACTGGAATTTGAGTGTTTTGTTGACTACATTTTTGGCCATCGAGCAGCTTTCTGGGAGGTTTATCCTTGGTGGAAATATTGAGTTGCAGGTATTCAGGTGGCCCATAATATTGAATTGTGTTTATGAATGATAAACGTGAGATTTTAGTAAAGTATTATTAGTTAATGATGGTGGTATTCAATGGAGCAGGTTAGTGTTAGTTCTGCACATCCAGGAGCTGCAACACAAGTAGATATTAAAGTTTCATATAGTAGTGGCTCTCTGCTTTTACATTGGGGAGTTGTGTGTGATCAGCCAGGGTATGATGTTCTGTACTAGTTTTGTTAAGTTATTTTGATATCTACTTGTGTTTGGGTGTGTTTGGGTGAGTTAATAATAGTCATTAAGATTTCCTGTAATTTGAAGGAGATTTATTTCCCCCCGTTTATTTATTTTATTTTCAGGAAGTGGGTACTTCCATCTCGTCGCCCAGAAGGAACTAAAGTTTACAAGAACAAAGCTCTTAGAACTCCTTTCATGAAAGTAAGTTTTCAACATTAACTGCAAAATAAAAATGAAGTTTTCTCGGAATGTGAACTAGACATATTTAAATATAGATTTGCATATCGTTTGACTAATTTTCTCTTGCTTTTCTCTTATTAGGCTGACTCGGAATCCTTCCTTAGAATAGAAATTCACGATCCTGCAGCACAATCCATTGAGTTCCTCATACTTGATGAGGCTAAAAATAAGTGGTGCGTTTCATAATCCTGTTTTTTTATCGCCTTTGTAGAATAATAGTTTCATGGTAAACCTAAACATAGTTATTTTTGCTTTTTTTCTAAACGTAGGTTTAAAAATAACGGTGAGAACTTTCACATTAAGTTACCAGTAAAAAATAAGCTATCTCAAGAAGTTTCAGTTCCTGAAGACCTTGTTCAGATTCAAGCATATCTTAGGTGGGAACGAAAGGGTAAGCAGATGTACACTCCAGAGCAAGAGAAGGTCAGTAATGAAATGGTCTTTAATGTCTGCATTTAGCTGCAAATTTTTGAAGTTTGCTGCCCACTTTGTTCCTTTCAGCTGATTCTTTTTATAATTCCCTAGTTCTCCGTTTAGTTTGTTTTGCTCCAATTTTGTTATATTAATTGTCTGCTTTTCCTTTGAAGAATATTCTTCTGAATGTATCCGTGGTAAACGTTCTTGATTATGCTTGCCATAACAATCTCTGAAAAAGATTAGTCTTTGCTATCTCCTATTAATTCTATGCTCATGTATTGTCCGGGTTTATTGATATTCCCACTCCTAATCCTCATTTAAGTTGATTCTATCACATTGGGTTACTATGACACACTCTCTGGTTTTTGTCTTTAGCTTCCATGAAATATTATTCAGAACAAAGAGTATGCTTTCACTTGTGATTGAGAATAAACTTCCAAAAGCATCATCTCTTCTCTAACATGATATATAACTAAGATTATTTTCTTGTGCCTGTTGTATAGGCACCTCACAACACTATATAGTGTCTCTTGGAAGAAGAACACTTTTGCTTACAAGATGTTTTATTATTATTTGGATATCCATGCTCTATTATAACATGTTAACCACTCTAAAAAGATTGATTACTGTGTTAAAATATTGTTTATTAAATTGATCATTTGGTTTTGTAATGATTAGCCAGTTGTTAGGACATAGGACATAATGACCATTTTGTTAGTGGTGGTTATTCTGCCATAAAGTGGGGTTATATGGGGGAAAGTTAAAAGCAAAAGTCCCTTGTACAATAGGCTCTGGGAGTTAGATCTTCTATGCAAATTTGATTCCTGTGTTTTCATAAAATGAATGATAATTATGAATCCTTCCTTTTGGTTTGTAAGTTTATGGTCGCAATTTGTTCTGTATAGCCCATTTGTAGATTATCTAACATTATATGGAAAATGGATTTTATGACAGCCTTCTACTGTTGCTAGAATTCAACATTAGCCTGTTATATTTTACTGCTCTCGACAGGACTACATTTTTCCTTCACATACATGATTAGTATATAATTTCCTCCTCAACTATGTTAGGTGGAATATGAAGCAGCTCGGCAGGAACTACTGGAGGAAGTATCTAGGGGTACTTCTGTTCAAGATCTTCGTGCAAGGTTAACTAAGAATACTAAAGCTGCTGAAGTAAAGGAGCCTTCTGTTTCTGAAACAAAGACTATCCCTGATGAACTTGTACAGATTCAATCTTATATTCGTTGGGAAAAAGCTGGGAAGCCTAACTACTCTCAGGAACAACAACTTGTAACTTCGTGACATCCTCTCTAATTTCTACTTTTCTGTTGAATATTAATTACCTAGACAGTAAAAATTATAATTCATTTTATCTAACAGAACTTTTTGGCACTCGCTGCTTAATTGTCAGATGGAATTTGAGGAAGCAAGAAAAGAGTTGTCAGCGGAGCTTGAGAAGGGTGCTTCTTTGGATGAGATACGGAAGAAGATTATCAAAGGAGAAGTACAAACTAAAGTTGCCAAGCAGTTGAAAACAAAAACATACTTCCGTGCTGAAAGAATACAGAGGAAAAACCGAGATTTGAGGCAGATTATCAACCGAATTGTTGATGAAAATATAGTTGAACAATTTATAGATGTTCCAAAGTCCTTGACAGTAATTGAACATTATGCCAAGGAGAGGGAAGAAAATGAAAGCGGTCCTGTTTTGAACAAGACAATATACAAGCTTGATGATAATGATCTTTTGGTGAGATAATTTTGTCAAATTGATGTTTTGTGCTAGTGGGTCTTTTATTGGCCATCCAATTTTGATAGTCTTTATATCTTTAAGGTACTCGTTACCAAGGATGCTGGTAAGATTAAGGTTCACCTGGCTACAAACTCGAAAAAACCTCTTACACTTCACTGGGCCTTATCTAGAACATCTGAAGAGTGGTTGGTGAGTGTGTATACAGATTAAGGTTCACCTGGCTGTTAAAATTGCTGTCTGTTTCATCATATTTTTTAAGGCAATTTATTTACATAAAACTCATTGGCAATCTTAGTTACCACCTGGAAATTCTCTGCCCCCTGGATCTGTTACTATGAATGAGGCTGCTGAAACACCTTTCAAAGCTGGTTCTTTGTCTCATCCTTCTTTTGAGGTGTCTACAATATCAATCCGAAGTATTTTCAGTCTTTAGACCTTTGGGATTTGAATCTAAAACTTTAATAACATCCATTTACTTTTCAGGTCCAGTCCTTGGATATAGAGGTTGATGATGATACTTTTAAAGGAATACCGTTTGTCATTTTATCCGAAGGAAAATGGATAAAGAACAATGGATCAAATTTTTATATTGAATTTGCTGGAAAAAAGCAGATACGAAAGGTTACACTTCCTGAAATTGTGTTTGTATTTGCTCTTTCTACAGTTATATTGGCCTATGTCACAACCATATTATCATGATCAACAATATATATATTTTTTTTCAATTAAAAGGATTTTGGTGATAGCAAAGGTACAGCCAAGTTCTTGCTGGATAAAATAGCAGAACAGGAAAGTGAGGCACAAAAGTCCTTCATGCATCGGTCAGTAACCCCTTAAAAACTTTTACTATATTGAATTATTGTTATCTGTCATTTGAAACTAGAAACAGGGTTTTGTATGGGATCTTGGGAAAAGCTTATTTGCTAGTACTATTATGGCAAAGCATGTGACTTATAGACTGACTAAGGGTCCTCCACCTCTAGTTGTATTCTTAACGGCAATTTTAGCTTCTTGTCACCAGCTACCAATGTGATATACTATTTTTTTGTGTTAGAGCATGTAATATCAAAGGTTTATTTGAGTGTTGGCTTCTTGAAAATACTATTTATACATTTTATGTTATTTTTTTATATCCATGAAGGATTAATCTTAGATGTGTCATATTGTGAACCATATTAATATTATAGAATTGCTATGTTGGAAGTGCTAGACATCTTTCAAATGATGAAAGGTAGAAGAACATGTGGTTTAAGTGAGATAACTTTATTTTGATTGGATTGGATGAGATTGACTGGGTAGTTAGGTTCCTCAAGTGGACATATCGAAGAGACTCAGTATCTAACTTGGGAGATGTGGATCCAATGAGTCTCGAGCCATGAGTTAACCCCTATATAACAGACTTGACACCATCTCCAACCCAAAACCTTAAGGTATTAAGTGACATATCCTTCCACACCTTCTACGTATCCAATAAAGATACACCTCTCAGCCCTTTTTCAAGTTTGTCCTTCTTGACATGTACAAATGCCATGGTGTGAAACACCCGTAAATTCTCATAATCTGTTGGCTTTCCACTCCATACTTCCATAGGAGTTTTGCAATTTAAAGTTGACTATAGACTCTTGTTTATCATGTACACAATGTTTTCAACTCCTCCTCAAAAGACCATAGGCAATCTAGCTCCTAGCAGTATACATCTCATCCTCTTAGCCAACCCATTCTGCTTTGTTGTACCTACAACTGTCTTATGCCTCTTTACACCTTCTACCTTGCAAAAGTCATTAAATTCCACTGAAACAAATTCCAATTCGTTGTCTGTCTTGAGTAGTTTTAAGTTTGGTCCCCTGCTGATTACTTACCATGGTGTACCACTCCTTAATCATCTTAAAAGTATTAGTCTTATTTTTCAAGATATAGATCTACACCCTCCTTGAATAGTGAGGAAATAAGACCCTCTAGCATCAGTCTGTGCTCTTGTTGAATACCACAAGTATGCATGAGCATACTTAAAGGGTCTACTGGACACATGTTTACTAGTCTCAAACTTCAATATATGAGACTTTCCTAGTACACAATAATCACAAAACTTCAGCTCTTCCATCCTATCATCTCTTAACAGGTTCTGCTTTTCCAGCTCTACCAAACCTTTTTCCCACTGATGTTTTCCAATCTCAGATGCCACAACTTCTCCTTATCCTTCATTGTCTAACTAGCCATAGACACATGCATGATCATTGTTGAACTGTCTAATATGTACACGCCATTCTTTTTCTCCCCCTTAGCAACTGTAGACACCCCCTTAGAATCTTTATCGCACCTTATTTAATCTTGATTGTTAAACCAATTTGATTACACATACTAATTGACAAGATTTCTCGAGCTCTATAACATACCTCATTTCTTGTAACAAGATCTCCTAATTATCAAACATCTTTAATCTGATAGATCTAATGCCTTGTAACTTACAAGTTTTATCCTTCCCAAGAAGGACTACTCCACCTTTGTTAAGTTCCAAGATCTTAAAGAACACTTTCACTGGACACATTTGATAAGTGCATCTTGAGTCCATAACCTTGCTCCTTTGTGTATCAAATACAAACGTTGCTAACATCCTTGCAGACTCGTAGCTATTAGACGCTACAACATCAACAAATTCCTTCTTGAAATGAGATTTCTTGCCTTTCTCATTTCTCTTTTTCTGTGGACAACTCGACTTGAAGGGACCTTTCTTGTGACAGTTGTAGCACTTAACATCTGCCAGATTGTCTGACAATTATAGCTTTGACTTCTTTCCCTTAAACTCCTTTTCTTTCTTTCCTTTCGACTTCAACACGTCCAAACTCAACCCATTATCCTCTCCCTTAGACTCTTGAAACTTTTGAAACTCCTTAGCCCTTATTGAGGTTTGCACCTCCTCAAGAGTAATGGTCTGCTCCTTCTCGAACGACAAAACATCTTTAAAATGTTCATACGTCTTAGGCAAGGTGTTAACAAGTAAAGCTTTATCCTCATCCTCAAGTTTCACCTCAATGTTCTCTAGGTTTTTTAGAATCTTGTTGAAATTCAGTAGCTACTCCATCATTGTTCTTGACTTGGTCATACAACTTTTGCCTCATATAGTCTGTGTGCCAAAGATTTAGTCATATACAATGACTCAAGTTTTACCCACATTGAAGCAATAGTTTTCTTCAAAGAACTTCCCTCAGTGCCTTAGTCGGTACGAAACATGGAGATGTGGATCCGATGAGTCTCAAGCCATGAGCCAACCCATATATAAGAAACCTGACACCACCACCAACTCAAAACTTTAAGGCATTAGGTTTGTAGGTCTTTCTCCTTATATATTGCTCACCTCACTCATCTCCGCTTAATGTGGGATTCCTGACTCCACACTTGAATTCCTCACAGGGTACTTTAGGTTGATTTATATGACAGTATAGGTGTAAGATATGTATGACTAAGACATTTGTAACATTTTTGGTTATATAATTATTAATTTGATACCATTTATATGCAATGAGATTTTAATGGATAAGTAGGTAATTTTCTGACAGTGTTTGGAATTTATTTATATATTTTGTAAGTGAAAAGACTATATATTTGGTTCATCTTATCACTACTTTCACATAAGGCTTTTGAATGGGGGTTATTTTCTAAAAAATTAGTATCATAGATTTCAATTTCAGAGTGCAGCTCCAAATTAATGTCATCAACTTTTGATGTGTGTTGTAAAATATCAGTTAGCCAATATCAAAGGTATAGAGTCAGAAGAGACTGCGTTACCGGTTTGTTACATGGAAGTAGTGGTGAATGATTGACAGTCTAGTCCCTAAATGATTTTTTTGTGGTGTCATAAATACGTAGAAAAAGTTATTAATTGTAGGATGATAAATTGTCCTGACGATTACTTTTTAACATTTCTTGGACTAATATTTAAATTTTGCTTGTTTGGGGTTTATTTTGTAATTTCTACTTATACTTATTGGCACCTTTATTCCCTGACCACTTAATGGATGTTCATCGATATACTCACTTGGGCTTGGGATATCACACGCCTCTTTTGTAAACAAAACTAGGACGTCTGTATATTCTGCTAGATATAAGCTTACCTACTATCTTACCTTTGTTTTCCCCCTTCTTTTAACTTCAGAACAACTCTAAGATAATTCTTCTCAATATTAATGAAATACATGAAAAGAAATGATCAGGCATTTCCAAAACAAAGGAAGCACCTATGTTTCTTTACTGGATTTTGATTTGAACAGAACTAGATTTTCTCCCCTTTCTGTTTTTCTCTGATTGAATTTTTTTCGTTTGTTTTCATTTGTTGACTGTTCATAGTTTTAAGTTCCCTGTCAAAGGCTTAGTCTTTTTTGGGGTTGATTTATTACTTAGAGAAGTTTTAACAACATTCTTTCTGGCACACTCTTCTCAATATACTACTAGTAGGTTAAATTCATGTAGGTTCCACTAAATAGCGAAACAAACATAAATTTCACTTAATAATATGGATGTGTTGAATAGTGTGTGTAAAGCTAGCAATCTTCCTTTTTTAATTTCCCTTTTTCAAAACAAACCATGATGCATTTGACTGAACAAATGCAAAATATTTATTAGGATGTTAGTTTGTTACATTGGTTCTGAGCTGGTCACTCATCCTTTTTTCCCCTTCAGATTTAACATTGCATCGAACTTGATTGATGAAGCCAAAAGTGCTGGTCGACTGGGTCTTGCGGGGATTTTGGTGTGGATGAGATTCATGGCTACAAGGCAGCTCATATGGAACAAAAATTACAATGTGAAACCACGGTAGGCTTCCTTATGAAATGTTTATCATTACTTGATTTATGCACTTCTCTGGATAATGAATAATATTAACCCTTATGGAAAACAAAGACTATGAATAACAATATTAACTTTCTGCTTTAGATTTGGCCAGTTTATTGTCTTTCTTTAGTAAACAGTCTAATTCATTTGCTATATAGTTTATGATTATGTTTTTCCTGTTTATATGCTTGGTCGTCTTCTGATAGTAAGTATTGGTTACTGATTGGATTAGTGAGATAAGTAAAGCACAGGACAGGCTTACAGACTTGCTCCAGGATGTTTATGCAAGTTATCCACAGTATAGAGAAATTGTGAGGATGATCTTGTCTACTGTTGGTCGTGGAGGTGAAGGAGATGTCGGACAAAGGATTCGGGATGAAATCCTTGTTATTCAGGTATATTTGATTTTTATTTGCTTTCCCTATTTCCCTCCTGTCTGCATATGCATTAATCTTACGCAAAATTTCTATTGCAGAGAAATAATGATTGCAAAGGTGGAATGATGGAGGAATGGCACCAGAAGTTACACAATAATACTAGCCCTGATGATGTTGTGATCTGTCAGGTAATGTAGTTGTTGTTGTTCTCTTTGTAATTCCTTATGGTTTGCCTTGTCTTCCTTATCTTTATTGTTTGATTTCTCTCCAGGCACTAATTGATTATATAAAAAATGACTTTGATACTGGCGTTTACTGGAAAACATTGAATGACAATGGAATAACAAAAGAACGGCTTCTGAGCTATGATCGAGCCATTCATTCTGAACCAAATTTTAGGAGAGATCAGAAGGAAGGTCTTCTGCGAGATCTGGGAAACTACATGAGGACTTTGAAGGTTGTATTTATATATGCGCTCTTAATTATGTGTTACTTTTTTCTCAGCTAGTGAATGCACATTAGTTGAAAATTCTCTTGGCTTCTATTCAGATTTTTTTTGTTATAATTCTTGTTGTTGTGCTAATATGGGTGCCCATATAAATTGGGAATGATCATGGTATAAAAGTTGCTATCTCTTTGTAGATAGAATAAGTAAATGAATTGATGTTCAATTTTTTTTGGGATATGGTTTGTTTGTTGTTGCCAATGATAAGCTGCAAGTGGGAGGGCAAGGTTCATTGGGCTTCTACCTCTCATTCTGTATTAAACATACTACTGCTACTGATTTGAAGATTTGTTCCACCTTTAGTTACCTCTTTGACGGTCTTAGAAAATTGTCCATTCCTGTGTTTCCCACCATAGTATATAGTACCCTTGACATATTGGGCTTACCTTGTGGATTATATTTGTCGTATGATGATTTTGGTTTGATTACATCATATGCAGGCAGTTCATTCAGGAGCTGATCTTGAATCTGCTATTTCAAATTGTATGGGCTATAAATCCGAGGTAACAAGACAGATAAGATCTTGGTCTCCCAGGGCATTGTCTTTTTTTTTGTATCTCAAGATTTTCATGCAATTAATTTACACTTAATTGTTCCTCAGGGTCAGGGCTTCATGGTAGGGGTGCAGATAAATCCAGTGCCGGGTTTGCCTGCTGGTTTTCAAGTAATGTTTATTAATTCTTCATAAATCAGTTTGTGATGCTGTTATGTCTTCTGAAATATAACAAATATTTATTTGATCTACCACAAACAGGGATTACTTGAGTTTGTCATGGAGCACGTTGAAGATAAGAATGTTGAACCACTTCTTGAGGTATATGCTACCTTAATATAATCAATAATCTTTTTTTTATAATGAAATTATATAATCTGTGTATGAGAAAAGGAAAAAGTGAGAATGCGTAATTAATGAAGAATGTGAATTTGATATTGATTTGATGTGAAGTGAAATACAAAGCACCATTCCTATTAATATATGTTTGTTTCTTTTCAATAGGGATTGCTTGAGGCTCGTGAAGAACTCCACCCATCACTCGGTAAATCCCAAAGTCGTCTGAAAGATCTTTTATTTTTGGATGTTGCTCTTGATTCTACCGTTAGAACAGCAGTGGAAAGGGGTTACGAGGAATTAAACAATGCTGCACCTGAGGTAATTCCCTTCCCTGTTTTGGGGGTCTAATTGTTTTAAAATGCTGCTTACTGAATTTTATGTTGATACATATTATTTTAAATCAAATTCTGTTACACTTCTTTATGGACTTTTGCAGAAAATAATGTACTTCATTTGCTTGGTTCTTGAAAATCTTTCACTTTCATCGGATGACAATGAAGATCTTATCTACTGTTTGAAGGTATAGCGATTTGTCCATTTTTGTTTCGTACTCACTAGCTGGGTTATTTCAAAATACAGACCCAGGCTTTAAAGCCGGTACATGTGGTATATCATCTGAAAATGTTTTCACTAACAACAAAGACTTGGGTTGTGCACTGCTTTAAAATGTTGTTTTAAATGCAAATTGAATTTAATTGCAGCGGAAAAGTAGCAGTTATTAGTATAAAAATGCAAATTCATCTCATGACCTCGTTATTTAGGATGTTTTGCAATAACTGAGAAAATTAAATTAATTCAAAAATCAATTATGTGTATAATTTATAATAATCAAAATAATTTTTATTTGTGTAAGTTGGCTTAGAACTGGTTTTAAGATAATTTATTTCATGTTGATATGAGAATAAAATATGTATATGAAGCTGAAATGGAAAAACATTGTTGGAAAATAATCATGTGACAATTTATCATATTCATAAAATCAGTTTTTCTTTGGATTTTCTTACAAATGTCAGCTGTATCCTTAAATAGCATACAGTTGAAATTGCAAATATGTTTTTATCCCAAAAAGAACTGAAATATTTAAAATTAATCTTTCCCAAACATGCTCTTGCAGTTGTTAATTGTCCAATTATTATTAATTTTTATCTTGGTCAATTCCACTGTTCTTATGGATTATAATTTACAGTAATGTGGTCAAACCATGTGGGAAGTTCTTTCAACAACATTAGTTTTTAAATACTCATTCCCCATTAATTTGAGGATTGAGTTTGTTTTGTGTTAAATTAAGCTTCTTAATTCTGAGTATAAAGTCTCATAACAATACAAGAAAACCACAGATGCTGTTCCAGTATTGAGGCTAAATAGTGTCTTGGGTCTTTAGATGTTCTTGCTCTATTTATTTAGACAAAGGAAAATATCCATTAATATTTCTTTGTTTTCTTTTGAAGGGATGGGATCTTGCCTTAACCAAGTGCAAGAGTAATGATACTCATTGGGCATTGTATGCTAAATCAGTTCTTGACAGAACCCGCCTTGCACTCACAAACAAGGCTCAATTATACCAGGAAATTCTGCAACCATCGGCAGAATACCTTGGATCACTGCTTGGTGTGGACCAATGGGCCGTATGTATTTTTTGGTTTGTTTTGTTTTCTATCTTTCTTTTTCCCTTTGTTTGTCTCTTGAAAATCTCCTGATGCAGGTGGAAATATTTACTGAAGAAATTATCCGTGCTGGATCTGCTGCCTCTTTATCTACTCTTCTAAATCGACTGGATCCTGTGCTCCGAAAGACCGCTAATCTTGGAAGGTTGAATTGATCATGCTTGTTCCTGATTTCATCTTCAATATAATATAGTCAACATGCTAGACCATACATCATCATTCTGTTTGGATAATTATAACCTTCTAATCCAATTATAATTGTCTCAAACAGCTGGCAAGTTATTAGCCCAGTCGAAACTGTTGGATATGTTGAGGTTGTAGATGAGTTGCTTTCTGTTCAAAACAAATCATATGAGCGACCTACAATTTTGATAGCCAAGAGTGTAAAAGGAGAGGAAGAAATTCCAGATGGTACTGTTGCAGTCCTGACACCAGATATGCCTGATGTCCTATCTCATGTTTCTGTTCGAGCAAGAAATAGCAAGGTATCATCATGCTTTGGATAGGCAGACTATTTTGCTTATATTTAAGGCTCCTATTATTAAATCATGGACCTGTGTTTCATGTTTAATTTGACACTAGATCAGTGTATCCATAGTCAAATAGCATTAAAGTCACTCTTTAACTATGATGACATTTTAGTGTATGCTCCCTCAGTAAATTAACATACTCCAACAACAGTATTTATATTGAAAAAAATTTCCCTTCCTTCTCAGCTGATTCAAAATTTGATTATCATTAAATTCAGCATCCAATCATTGAAATTCGGTGATATTGTTAGAGTTGTTAATGTAAACAAAAGGGTTTTCTGGGAAATTCAAGTACAGTTGGATCAAAGGCCCAGGATTTGGAAGGTGTATACTTAAAAGGTCAAAATGTGAAAGACCAGGAGAACTTGCTGATTGGGAAAGTTCTGGAATTTGTATTCGCGTTATAGGGAGTCAGTTACTCCTTACTAGGCTAATGAGGATATTCACATTGTAAGACCCAGTTATTAGATCAATTGAGGAGGGATAGAATGGGAGAGTCTGAATGTTGTTAGCAATTTTTGGCTATAGTCTTTGGCAGAGAATTCCTTCTATATGAAGTCTTAGCATCTGGGTAGTGAAAGAGAGTTCACTAATCCTTTCTTATTTCAGTAATTTTACCCATCTTTTCTCTTGTGGCTTAGGTTTCTACCAGAATTGATATGAAGTGCAAATTTAGACTTGACCAATTTTGAAGATTTGATTAAAAAACTTGACATGCTTCATCAGCTAACCTGTTACAGAGTGCAATGTCTATTAATCGAAGACATAAAATAAAAAATAGTTATATTTATCTTTTGTTTTTTTGAACAAGCACAACGAGTTGTGAGCATGTAGTTGATTTCATCAAGTGGGATAAGGTTATTGTTGTTGTTATATCATATTTACCATCCTTATAATAAGATATTTATTGCTGAGAAGATTTTGATATACAATGGCTGTCAAATACTGAAGTTTTGAGTTTTCCAGGTGTGTTTTGCTACATGCTTTGATCCCAATATTCTTGCTAACCTCCAAGAAAGTAGAGGAAAGCTTTTGCGCTTAAAGCCTACATCTGCCGATGTAGTTTATAGGTAACATTGTTTCTGCTTTAGATTAAAGTCCTAAAGATGTTTAAATGCCTGTGTTAAAATATTCACCTCACCTCCTAATGCTCAACCTGAATTGCTGTGTTTTATTTCCTTTCTTATACGATTTTACTTTATTTTGTGGCATTTCTTACAGTCAGGTCGAGGAGGGAGAGTTTATTGATGACAAATCAAGTCACCTGAAAGATGTTGGTTCAGTGTCACCCATATCTCTGGTGAGAAAGAAGTTTAGTGGTAGATATGCTGTCTCATCCGAAGAATTCACTGGTGAAATGGTTAGGTTTCAAAATGCACCACATGTGTCAGTATACATATGCATTTTTCTAATACATATTTCCTTCAGAATAACTTGCTTAAGGTTATGTTCCCAGGTTGGAGCTAAATCTCGTAATATCTCTTATTTAAAGGGGAAAGTAGCTTCTTGGATTGGAATTCCCACCTCAGTTGCCATACCATTTGGAGTTTTTGAACATGTTCTTTCTGATAAATCAAATCAGGTTCTATATATTATCTTTTTGCCCATATGTTTTCATGTTGCTTAATGACCTGTGCAGCTCGTATTTTGTGGGTATCGTGGCTTTTCCATGTATATCAATTAGTGGGATTTTTTAATAATCTGAATTGGGTTTTGGAATACACACGCATTGCTTCTGATTCTGGCTTTTTGAATTGCTAAACCTATTGCATTTGATCCATGGCAGTTGTCAATTTGTATACAAAAAGATTAGTAACTCCTAAATCTTAGTAGGTGCATATATTTGAATGTGAACTTTAAGGTGCTAAATTCATTTTTCATTTCAATTTATGGTAACTGAACTTTTCTTAATACATTTCAAGTGCTCTACCCTTTAAAAAATGGATTTTCCCCGCTTCATGCTGCAGTTAGTGGTTGTTTATAACCTTGGAGTAAAGTTGAGGTTATGGCAGAGCAAAGTCTTATACTAAAGAATAATATTTTTTTTTTCATGTGATGACAAATGATTGTTGTTACTTGAGCATAACTGAGATGTTAAGTTGCATAGTGATACCTAACATGAAAGCTTTTATTAAAAAAAAGTTTTATACTAAAGCATAGTAGTCCATAGGATTAATCTCAAAGATTGTTTAACTGCATGGTTGACATCTATGGCTTATCTCATTTTTCATTTACTTTATTCAAGTCTTTCCTGTAGTCTAATAAAATATTGGACTGCAATTAACTAACAGGCAGTGGCTGAGAGGGTCAATATTTTGAAAAAGAAGCTAATTGAGGGGGATTTCAGTGTTCTCAAAGAGATTCGCGAAACAGTTTTACAATTGAATGCACCACCCCAGTTGGTATGTTTCTTTTAGTGCGGCTTAACTTTAACATGATACAATAAACATTTATTTATATTTAGTCTTATTGTTGCGTTTAGTATTAAAAGAGACACTACTCTGAATATAGAAACTAGTGGCGTGATTTGATTTATACATTAACTATATTCAGGTTGAGGAGTTGAAAAGTAAAATGAAGAGTTCTGGAATGCCTTGGCCGGGTGATGAAGGTGAACAGCGATGGGAACAAGCTTGGAAGGCTATAAAAAAGGTTAAGACTTCTCTTCTTGTTTGCATGAACTAGGTTCGATATGCGAGGGATTTTTTTTTCTTGTGTATTTGGTCACTGCCCACTGCCATTTTCACTATGGTCAAAATGAATTTGAAATATTTTTCAGGAGATGTTATTGGAGGCCAATATTTAAGTTATTTTTTCTTCATCTCATATCACATACTCTTCAAATGATGCCTTCTGGAAATCATATGTTTTATGCTTTTCCCCTTAACCATTTAACGTTATTTTTCATGATTTTTTTTTCTCAATCATGAATTTATTGGCTCCTGGATATTTAAGATATAGAAATTCTTAATATGATGCATTGTATTGTATGGGTTAAAAACTTGAAGTTTAAGTTCATGTAAGTTTGTATCTTTGATTTCCTTTTCTCTTGCAATTTTATTCACAATCTACTGTCCACTGATTTTCCTCGTTCCTCTATTTTTCTAAAATCTCTGAAGTTGTTGCACCTGGACATGTTAGCAATAGACAGTCAAAATAAATATTTTCCAAAATATCCATGTTATGTATTTAACTTATCTCGAATTTTAGTGAAAAAACCTTCATCATACCTGTGTATAATACTATTTTAGTGGTCATGAATCAATATTATTTATTTGTTTGATTCACAAAAGGTGTGGGGCTCCAAGTGGAATGAAAGGGCATACTTCAGCACAAGAAAAGTGAAACTCGACCACGAATATCTTTCCATGGCTGTCCTTGTTCAGGAAGTGGTAAATGCTGATTATGCTTTTGTCATCCACACAACTAATCCGTCCTCTGGGGATTCGTCAGAAATATATGCTGAGGTATGTGTAATGATGTTATGTTTCCCCCTATTCTTCTGCTCATTTAAGGGAAAGAAGCTATTATAACTGCGGTACTCTTTCGATATAGGTGGTAAAGGGACTTGGAGAAACACTGGTTGGAGCTTATCCTGGTCGTGCTTTGAGTTTTATCTGCAAAAAGAGTGATTTGAACTCTCCTCAGGTACTTCTTCGATATCGTTTTTTTTTGTAGTATTTCGTATGGTTAATGCCCTAGTTATCATTCTTTCGTAGACTATGTCAAATATAAGAACATCATTAATGGACATATGATCTTTGAATTTTGCTAACTTTTTTGGGCTTCCTTAGGTCTTGGGTTATCCTAGCAAACCTGTCGGCCTGTTTATAAGACAGTCAATTATTTTTCGATCTGATTCTAATGGTGAAGATCTAGAAGGTTATGCGGGTGCAGGTCTTTATGACAGGTAAACTTTGACAACTCTTCATCGATGATCATCTTCTACATAAACTTCGTTTGGATTAACTTCTATAAGAAAGTAAAATGATTAACCTTCCTTGTCTATTAAATTTAGCTTGGACATAAGGGAAAATTAATCTTTTTCCTGATTAAAAAAATTGAACTTTTAGAATAACTTAGTTTATTTACCTTTTTAATTTCTTCTATGAAACAGGGTCATGACTAATAAAATGATGGCATTGAATTGTATCCGCATGCTTTATTATCTTAATGCGATGCCAATCATTTTAACTGTTTCCCCCTTGTAATCAATATGAAATTGCGGCAAGAATTATATCCAAGATATACAAGTCATTTTGAATTGAACATGGAATTTATCTAGTTTTGCATAGCTTGCCTGGCGTAGCAAATGATATGTGTAATTGGCTAAACTGATAAATGTATCTCATTTTCGGGGCCTTTCTGTTTTCATAAATAATGCCAACCCTTAGGATTACGTGCATTGATATTTGGGAGATTACATTTGTCCTGTGAACTCTGAATTAATTATTTTCCAATTCCATTTCATGCTTTCTCACATCAGTTTACTGAATTTCCTTTCTGAACAGTGTGCCAATGGATGAAGAGGAGAAGGTGGTGCTTGATTACTCATCAGACCAACTGATGCTTGATGGTAGTTTTCGCCGGTCAATCTTGTCAAGCATTGCCCGTGCAGGAAATGAAATTGAAGGGTTGTATGGCTCTCCTCAGGACATTGAAGGTGTCATCAAGGATGGAAAACTGTATGTTGTCCAGACCAGACCACAAATGTAGACTTCTATCATCCATATCTTCTAAAGCCACCTACCTCAACTTTATTCATCCCCGTGCAATATGGCGTTTCAAACATGCCCGTGCCAGCTTCTGCAAGTTCAAGATTTAAACCTGCGGATTACCAAAATTGGCTTTATAGATTTAATACATGTGATATATAAAAAATTTAAGGAATAATTTAAACTGTATAAACATAGAATAAAGTAAATCAAGAAAAATTTAAATGGTCTTCTTTTTCCGTACCATATATTACATCTAAAGCTAGTTCTTCTTAATAAGTTTGTATTTTTACTTGAGCTGTATGGACCGTTGTCAGGTTAATAATATTTCCATATTTATATTCGAAGTACCTTTTTAAATTTTGCACCAGTTAAAATCATTAGTTTACTATTGGTCGTCAGAGATAACAAGTCTCGTTCATAGGCTATTGGCTGAGTAGAGGAGGTTGGATATGTTCGAGTTTTGGTATTAAAAAAATGCAATCTTCAAGATAGTAAGACATGGAGAATTATTGATTTGGGACGGGTATAAAGTCTTGATCATTCTTAAATCGAGAATACTATTTTGTTTTACTTTGTTAGGCAAGACTCTTTACCTTTAAATAAGGATGTATATTAAGTGTTTTTAGGTTTATAAATATATCTTTTCCCCTCGCTAGGACAGGATCGAAATGACTCTCATACCATATTAAGAAGTGAACTTTAAGCCTAACTCAACCCTATAAAACCGGCTCATAAGGTTGAGGTTTGCACCAACTTATATACAATGAAATGTCCTCATCTCTAGTCGATGTGGGATTTCTAACATTCATCAATGGTGATTACAAATAAAAACCTAAATCACCTTACAAATTCATCAAATCCTTATTACTTCTGTTAACAGAGAAAAGTTATCACGAGTGAGCAAGATTTATGCAAATCACTTAGATTGAAGAGTAAACTGCAATTTATTGATGAAAGTCTTCCTTATCCACCTACTGGAAAATGGTGGTTTCTTGGCTTTGTAGTGCAATGACAATTCCTATTACTAAATATGTTCTCTGGATGGATCTAGTGGTTGATGTATTGAATGATGTTTGTAACAAATTTTTGCATTGCAACCTTGCAAGAATAGATTTATGGATTAAAGCAATGAAATATGATTGTATTGGAATATTTCATAAGACTAAAGACTTTTGGAGTGGAATTAGAGATGTTTAAACCATTTCCTTAATGTTCTTACATAAATCCTTGTAATTGTGCATTGTTACTTGTGCTAGAACCTATCAAACCACAAGTTATGTTACAAGATTCTTACACGATCAATGAACATAATAGTAAAGTGCGATCCCAAATTAAGTTGATGGATTCAATGTCATTAATCACACATGTGTTTTCTCTTATTGCTCAATGAGAATGAGAGTTTGGAACACACTTCTTACCAATAACAATGACAACAACAAGATGCTAGTGAATGTTATGACTACTCAACATAACTTTTTGAATTATTAATAAAGCTTCGAAGGAAGAAATGGAAGAGGAAGAAAGAAGTCTTGGTTTTAGAGGATGAGGCAATAGTTTACAAATTTTTATATTTTTTTTTTTGCAAAGATAACCATATTGTGGATGTGAATATGTTATAATGAAAATCTTTTCTACTCTATTCATAATATTTCTCCTATATTGGTTTCTTTGTTTAACAAAAATCAATTAAGTGTTAATCAAATGGGTAGGTTCAGTTTTCTTATTCTCTCACTCTAATTGATGTTTTATAGGCACATCCTTTTTTATTTCTGTTCCAAAATTGACCACAAATCATAATTGCTTAACACTTTTCACTCTTTCATCTATTTCATTGTTCAAATGCAACCACGGAGAGTGATTAATACAACTGAGAGATTACACAATCTTAATCAATTAAGTACTTCAAGTATCCATCATTCGTAAAAAAAAACAAAAATGGGATGCTTGAATTAAAACTTGTAAGGTTTCTTCTATTCATAACAAGGTTAACAATATTAATAAAACTTGTATAGATACTAATAATGTAAAACTTTGGTATTTTAGAATATGACACTTGTTATGATAAGTTGAAAACTTTGTCTTCATATTATTTAGATGTTTCAAATAGTTCTATTGAACCTTGTGATATATGTCATTATGAAAAAACAAAAGAGGTTAGCCTTTTCTTCTAGTTCTACTAAATTAAATCACTTCTCAAATTTACTACATCTAGACATATGAAGTCCATGGAATCATATTTCTATTGAAGGATACAAATATTTCATAACACCTATATATGATTTTACTAGATATACATGGATATATTTAATGAAAATTAAAGCTGAAAAACATAAACATTTGGAAACATTTATTAATATGATTGAAAATAAGTTTAGTGCTCATTTGAAAGTGTTGATAAGTGATAATGGCCATGAGTTCCTAATGACTAATTTTTTTTTAATAGAACATAGATAGTTTATCAAATTAGTTTTGCGGAAACACCACAACAAAATGGTATCATTGAGAGAAAGCATCAATATATTTTGAATATCATTTGTGCATTCATTTTTCAATCTCAATTGCCTCTTTGTCTATGGTCATATGTTGTCAAGCATTTTGTACTTTTAATAAATAGAACCCTTACTCCTTTTTATACATAATAAATCATCATATCAAATGATTTACAATGTTATCCTAGATCTTTCTCATATAAAGATTTTGGTTGCTCAGATTTTGCCATGACTAATAATGTTAAAAAGACAAAGTTAAGTCATAAAGCAAGAAACTGAGTTTTTTCTTGGTTATAAAGATGGAGTAAAATGTTTTACTATTTTTTATATGGATAAGAAAAATATTTTTGTGTAACGTAATATCACTTTTCCTTAACTTGTTTTCCATTTCATAAGAATAGAACTAATTACATTTTAGATAAAGTTATCCATCTAAAATTATGCCTACATTTCCTACTTTTTGTGATAATGACATTATTATCCCTACAATTAGAGATATTGTCCTTTCTATTTCTGAACCTATTTCATCATCTAGTAATAATACTAAATTATAATAATTCATCCCACTCAAATAATAGTTACCCAAAATATAAAAATCACCATGTACAACCTTAATCAATTAGAGTTTCTTATCATCCTAAACAAAAAGTTAAGATGCTTGAAGGATTATCACATTATTTTATTTTTCTCAAAACATGCTACCACTCATTCTTCAGGTACTAGATATCTTATTCAATATTATCTTTATTACCATAATTGTTCTTCTACATATTCATCCTAATGTTTTAATATTTTCTTTATCCAAGAGTCCAAATCCTTATACTTTATAATTTAAAACATTGGTAAGAACTCATTCCAATAGTTTTCTTATTATAAGTACTCATGAGGTTTAAAGTTTGGACTAATGATAAAAAACTAATTTCGTGTACATAGACAAAAATATATTTAACCTTTATTTATATATATAAATAGCAGTATCCCTTAACTAATTTTCAATTTAATTGTATATTTTTGTGAGTGTCCCGTGTCTATGCTTCATAGGGCATGCGTCGATAAGAGGATTCATTAGCTTGTTCTCTTGATTTGATTGTTGAGATTGCATGGCTAGGTATGGCAAAACGGACTGCCAACAATTAGGTCGAGTGGGTTAACTTTTTGAACCCGCCAATTCATATTGGTATGTCCCGCCAAACTCGTCAGTCCGATGAGTTACTGGCAAACCACAGGCAGGGCGGGCGATGCCTTTCTTTATTTTTTACACTTTTAAAGAGTAATCTTGTGCTATTGGAATTAAAATGGATAATAATCAATTTTTTATATAAAAATTTATTTACATTAATTTATTTATACATCATTGGAGTATTATTGATATTTACTTTATTTTGTTAAACATTAAATTTTTTTTATTATTAAAATTTGATTAAATTTTATTATTTTTACACTTTTATTATTAAAAAATATATCAATAACTATAACCAAGTAAATAAATCTAAAGTAAAATAATTATAACAAAATTAAATTTTTTAAAAGTGACTACACACCCTCTAATCTGATAACGTGTCCGGGTAAAATGAACAGTGCACGACTCAGTCAAGAACAACTAATATAGCGAAAGTTTAAAAATGATCATGAAGAGGAGAATTTAAAGGAGGGGATTTAGAAAACCGAAAGATTTATGGTTAAAACGTAAAGTTGAGAAAATAAGAGAATTAGAGAAGAAAGAAAATAATTTATTATCACACAAATAAAATGAGTCAGTATAAATATATAATGTAAAATAAAATAAAAATAAGATGCATTTAAAAATTTAAAACAGAAACTTAAAAATTAATTAAATTTGAATTACTAAAGAGGACGGTTTTAACAAAAACAAATGTGATGTTCCATACTGCCATCGCTGCTAGTGGTTGAGGTTTCATCATTCCGTGTTGGAGAAGAGCACACAGTGGTATACCGCTGCAACGTCATCGGAAACTAGGACACGAATGCGACGTTTACAGAACCGTCAACTTCATATTCCGCAATGCTGCAGTGGCGTTCCAGAACTGCACACGTTGTACTATGGCGAATACTTTAATTCTCGGTTGAAGCTTCTAAATTCACGCTGGAGTATTTTCCTTTTATTTTAAATTATTTTTTATGAAAATTATTGATGATTAAAAATAATATTATATTATAATATACTTATTTATGATAGATATGAGACGTAATTTATAGGTATAATTACCTATACTGGTATAGAACGGCCAATCCCACTCCTTGCCCATATGATGGCCGACCGATGTAGTAAAATTAAATTATCATACTTTAAGCAAGGTCCACTTCACTAATTTGATCCAACAAAGTAAGTTTGTTAAAATAATATAAATGACGTATATTTTAAGAAGAAGATATATTATTAATTATTATATATATCCGAGTACCGAACGCCTTCTGCTGACTTGAGCGTCGGAGTGTCTTCTGCAGGTATCCCATTCAACATTCTCTAAGAGACCAAGCAACCGAGACCTAAAGGAGCAGTAGAAAGATTAAACGAGTAAGTCGAAGTGTGGACTGACCAACTGATGGAAGGGAAGAAGACGAAGCCAGCTCTAGGTTTCATCTTCCTAACAGGAACAATTGGCGCCCACCGTGGGATCGAGAGAAACTAGCCGAAGAACTAAAGTAGATGGTATCAACTCGAAGCATGTAAATGATGAGTGAAGCCGATCAGATAACATTGTTGTTATCTCTATTTTAAAGATAATCGATTTTTTACATAATTTATATTCAAAATATTTTATATAATTTATATTTTTTCTAAAGTTAGCTATAAGACAGTATTGAAAATAATATTTTAATTATCAGAATTAACATTTTAATTACCAAAACTAATTTTTTAATTATAAATAATTATAATCTACAAATAAATTAATCAAATTTTTGTTTCAACAATTTTTAAATACAAGGATGTTACATTTTTCATTTTAAAAAATACTATTTCAATCACACCTATCATATCACTCTTAAATTTTCATAAATTTTTCTTACACTTTTCACTCTATTTACCTTAATCCAAACAATCATACTTTTTTTTATTGCTGGGGAGAAAAGGGGGAGTTGGTGGTCAATTGAAATCACATATACATTTTATCTTTTCTTGATCTTTTAGGTTTTCCTATTGTAAAAACACACTCTTAACAATTCATTAAATTAATATTTAGTTTATATTTAATATAAAATATTATTATATTAATTTTAGAAGTGTCAAATGAGAGTGTTCTACTGTTTAGGGTGTCATAGAGTCTTTTTCCCTTCCTCTTCTATCCTCTTTTCATATCTCATTCTTTTATAGTCATGCTTCTGTAGATGCTAATTTATTTTTTTACCTATGAAGGCTGAATACCTAAAAGAGAAAGTTAGCATTATGAGCAATTTCAAAATAAGAGAGGCTAACCCTAATTTGCTAATGGTGGCATTAGCAGCTGACATGAAGAAAAACATTTCCATAATCTGATTCTTTGAAGATTATAATTGCTATATCACATATTACATATGGTGACTTAGACCACCCCTTTGTAGAACAACTTCTTCCTTTCCTCTATTTTCACTCTTGCCATTTCACCTAACCCAAAACCTATTATAACCAAATCAAACAATAATTATTTTCACTTCATCGGCAAAGACATGTTGTATTTACACATTTTTGTGTGTACAAAATTATACTCTTATTATTAAGATCTATTCCTTTTATCTATGTATTCTCTGTATCTACTGAATTGTTTCTTCCTGCACCTCCATATGTTCTTATGCCACTTCCATACAAAACATGAAAATACATTTTTATCCTTCTCGTGTCATTCCCATAGAATAGCTTATGGATTATGTAATCCGAACACGTATTTGAAAAAAGACTTTCGGATTACATAATCCGAAAGCTAAAAAAGATTTCCAGATTATGTAATCTGAAAATTAATCATGCATATGAAAAAAGACTTTCGAATTATGTAATCCAGAAGCTAATGACAAATTTAAAAAAAAACTTCCAATGAAATATTTTACAGGGATATTTTTGGAAATACAAAAATTTATGAAGAACATACGGAGGTGTAGGAGGTGTAGGAAGAAACAGTCTATCTAGTGTCATAAGCACGTGTAAAAGAAGAAACAAAAAAGCCCAACTTAGTCCACATCATTTGAAGTTATCAATATGTTTGTTGTTTGACTCGTTGTCACCCATGTGCATAGTCTGTAATTGTTTCTTTAATCAAATCAAACATTATTATATGTATCGAACTTCAAGATATTTTCCAAAATTCGTCAGCAGTAATTTTTTTTTCAAAAGTTTCTGCTAAAACCTCACCACCTAACCTTATAACATGTATTTTTTTTATTAGAGCAATGATAGATGGACAACTTACGTACAATTTTTCATTTATGATATAAACACAGGGTATTTTTGTCATTTCATACAAAAGTTGAAATTTTAGATAAAAAAAGAGAGTTATATACTGAAACAAGTTGTCATTGTATATTTTTCTTTTTATCATAAGCGCATTGTGCGGATCTTAGAATAGCTGAAAATGCTTCTCCTTCCAACACAATCTTACATAAACATCTTTACCTGTTAAGTTCACACCGTCTTGGCAATAAATTTTTCACGTCACACTTACGCCATAACTTCTTACGCTAATTTGTTATAAAATGCGACCTTAACTGTTCAAAATATAAGTGACACAGAATAATCTTATTCAAAGAATGAATTCTAATAATTCTTTTACAGCAATATTTATATTAGAATTCTTATCATAAACCATCCATTAGGAACTATAAATAGCTATGCTTATAAGCGAAGCGAGAGCATTATTTCCGTTAGAGGCTGAAACACAAAAACAAGAGATTTCAGATGTGGCATGATTGACTCGAAGCAGAATGAGAGAAAAAGAAAGGAAGAAGAACAAGAGTCAGCAGTGGGTGGTGAGTCCCGAGACATTGATCCACACTTCGTTTAAGCGTTGAGTAGTATTATGAGAGGAAGCATTGTAGTTGGCAATGATATAGGAGTTGGTATCTTGTATTGTTACCGATTGCTTGTTTAGGGCAGTTACAAGAGCTTCCATTTCTTTGTTTATGTTATCATCTTTGGCATACCCACTGAACTTCCTAACTGCTATGCACTCACTTTTCCACTTCTCTATCCGCAGCTTCAGTTCAGGATTCGGCACCGGAGGTTTCCCCTCAAACCCACTTGGTATGAACATTCTTACAGTATAGTCCCCAGAGGATGACCATGACCAGGGCACACTCGTTAAGGCTGGAGCAGTAAATGCAATTTTTGATGAATCCGAATTCGCACCATGGATATACTGGTATAGCCTGCTGCATCATTATTAACAATCACTACAAGACCATATTTTCATTTTAAATTCAAAAACACTGCCTTCTGCTACTGCTACTGCTGTTTAGTTACTTTTCGTTAAACTATTCAGATGATACCGATAGAAGAGTGAAGAAGTGAAATGAGAAATAATAAAAAGATAAAAACCTTTGAAATCCAAGTTTGTAGGACTGATCGAAGGAAGTTCCAGAAACACGGGCTGAGATCCATGTGGATTCATTGTAGAGTCTAATCTGAAAATCTGATTCAGAAAGAATGAGTGTGTAGTTAGGTGATTGAATAGCCTGCACCATGTTGCCACTGCACCAACAAATTATTGTGAAGAAACAGAAAAGAAAGTGCAGCACTGCTGTTTCCATCACTGCATGTCTCCTCTTTCTAAATTATGAGCCCATTTTAAATAGGCAGAAGCAGCACACAGAAAATAAGTGGAAGCAGGAGTGGGTTTTCGTCATTAATCATTACCGATTTTATTCTCTTTCTCTTTTACTTTTTGCGTAATCTCACCAGATTTGCATGTCAAATTATACATATCTATACTCCTCTACTTCAGACACTCATTTTTTCTTTACAACTGTATAAATAACTTACCCTTTCGATGTAGTACAAAAATCGATTAAAAATATGAATCCCTAATAATTTTAAAATTATCTATAGAATTATTCAAATAATTTAACCTATTACATCAGTTTTATATAAATCATGTAGAGATCACGTATCAGTTCTACGTAGATCCAAATAATATATATGTGGTATATATATACGTCTCTAATTCATATTCTTTTTTCACTTTTAACATGTTTTACTCTTTTATTTATGTCTTACCACTCATGAATATCAATTCTATGAGAAAAGTGTATGTATGTTCTCCCCAATTTAGATTAATGAAATTGTTTTTTTTTTCTATAACTCCCTTGTTTTACCCTTTCCTCTCCTTTTTTTTTTTTTTTTTTTTTTTTTTTCTTTTTTTTTTTTTTTTTTATGTTTGTCCTTTATCTTTTTTTTTTTTCCTTTTAATAAGTCTTTCTTTCTTTTTTGTTTATTTTTTCGGTGTTTTTTATTCGTTAGGTAAGAAAAAT
>Ga0123342_1002499_pt1 | contig 30550 bp, 13 predicted proteins | sample Turbeawhitnodule_FD_89960 | JGI IMG/M metagenome (GOLD analysis project Ga0123342, IMG submission 89960) | Root nodule microbial communities of legume samples collected from Mexico - Turtle bean Mexico white nodule | ecosystem: Host-associated > Plants > Roots > Nodule | place: Mexico: Nepantla... | reverse complement strand
TTACACTGATTTATAATATTTTATAAAATAATAAACAAACTTAAAACTTCTTTAAAATTTATTATGATTTGTTTCTTCATTTTAAATATTATATATATATATATATATATTTTAAACATTGTACAATAATTTTTTTTAAATACTAATACATTCAAATGAAGCACTGTGATACACTCAAATGGGGTAAATTTGGAAATAAGGAATGCTGACATGGTTTTCCCTCTACATCTCTTCATTTTGAGAGGATATTTACTGTTCACAGGTATATCCTCTCATTCACTTCCCTGCACATCCCTTGATCCAAACCATGGATATCCATTCACATCCTTCCTCTTGAACAGTACATCCATGGAAGCAAACAAGGGTAAAGGTTTGGCTACTCCTCTCAGAAACTCTATGAATGACTCTCCTAATAGTTTTGTTATAACCATCTAAAAAATAAAATATAATAGATAAAAAATTATATTTACAATATATGATTTCTAATAGGTTTATTTTAAAAAAAATGTATTTAAAATGTACGAATGTTTAAATAAAATCGTATTTTCAATATATGATTTATGCATAAATTATCTTTAGCTTGATTTGCATTAAAAGTAGGGGTGGCAGCCGACTATGCAGGCTCGCTCACGACCTACTACTAAAAAGCTCGGGGCGGACTCACTAATTTAGTCGTTGACCTGCTTAGATCCGCCCACATAATCCACAGCCCCGCGGGCCAACAACAGCGCGAAGTAGGCGCTTGGCCTGCTTGTTCACATAAATAAATATTTTTTTTTTCTACAAAAAGAATCATATCCTACTCTAATATTATTATTGTAGTGTGACATTTATTTTATTTTATTTATACCAAAAAATCAATGTACCTTAAAAAATATGTTTTATTTTAATCATCTAAAGAAGTTAATATTAAAAATAAGTGTAGGTTTAGTTTTAAGTAAAGTTTTAGAGTTTAGATAAACCCTAAAGTTTTAGAGTTTAGATAAACCCTAAAGTTTTACATTTAAAATTTGTTAATAAAAAAATAATATAAAGAAAAGATTTTATTAAAATATTTTGTAGTAAAATTTTGATAAGTTACTCTCGTACATATACAAAGAAAATATATGCAAAACAAAACTTATACAAAGAAAATATATGCAAAACAAAACTTTAATTATTTTTAATCAAGTCTTTTAACAACTCTCTTGAATGTCTTTATATTTTTTATGAATTGAATGAATTAAAACAATGATGAAATTTTCATTTTTCAATAACAAAAATATATTTTTATAATTAAATTTTAATTTTAAAAAATATTTTCTTTATATTTTTTATGAATTGAATGAATTGAATTTTTTTTTTAAATAAATTTTTTAAATTTTAATTTAAAAAATATTGTTATTATACAGATTACCTCGCACCAGAAAAATAAAACCGCGCTCCTTTAGGCCTGCAATTTACTGACTAAACGCGGAGTGGGGGCAAGTCGCATTCTCATCATAATTAAAAGTCGAATGTGTTAGGTACAAATTCTTTAAAATTTTACAAAATGGTATAGTTGATTGACGATTTTTTAAAATTAAATCATATTTTATGTGTACGATTTATTCTAGAATTAAAAAAAAAAGTTGTCCATTTATAAAAAATTTAATTAAAATTACACTTTTTCTGAAAAAAAACCTTTAACAACTAATGAAAATTAACTGCATAAACGTAAACTTAAAAAAAAGAAGTTAATGGAAAACGAAAAATTGTAAAAGATAAACTTGAAAAGAAAAAAAATCACAGTATATGATTTTTTTTTCGTGCTTTTATTATAAAACACAATTAACTAATTCAATAATTTAAATAAAAATTTCCTATAAAATAAAATGAGTAAGTTTTATTTTAATCTATATAAAATATTTATTTATTTTTCATTTATCTAAAATTAAAAATCACTATTTTAAATTCTTAATATTGTCAATGTTACGTGAAACTCGTTAAGATATTGAATGAAAAATTAAGTAATAATGTTATATAACGTGTTTGTAATATACTGTTAGTATATAACCCTTTATAATTAATTCAAAAATTTTAAAATAAATATTATTTATTTATTGTAAAATAAAGGTTAAAGTAAAAAAGAATTATTGTGTACAATAATTTTTGGTGAATCCTGGCAATAATCCTAGCATGTCATTGGTATTATTATGCTCAATAGTATTAAGTGTATCTTCCTACGATCTTTTGATAAAAAAGAAATGGAAAGAAAAGAAAATGATGAAGAATAAAATAACTGAATTTCTAACAAGTTAACAATCTAATTGAGTTTGTAGATTTTTGGATCTATTATGTGTTGAATTTTTATTGATAAAAAAGTAAATTAACTTAGAGACTAAGATCACGTAACTTAGATTTCAATGAGATTTGGATGAAGCAATGGTGAGATTGATTACAAGGAAAGTTAACTAACAAAAAGATAAATTTTTTGTAACATGAAATTTAGTAAAGAAAAATATAAAATTGATTTGTTTTTATGATGGCTTAATGATTACTAACTCAGCAGATATACAAAATTACAAAGTAATTTATTTAAAGTAATTGTACAAAAAATATTCAAGGATAGATCTATCATATTTTTCGTATATATCCCTATAATAAAACAGGTTTATAGTTATACCCAATTCCAAAAATTGGCCTGTTATCGAGTATCTTTTTTTTTTATTTGTTGCATTTTATATTGGGGAATGATTTCATTGAACACCTCAGGCAGAAGCCCTACAGAAGATGCAACCTATAAATGGGCCGAAGCTCAAATCTGTAACACTATGGGCCAATATATTATATGGTTTTGCATTCTATACCCCATGAATTTAAACTTGCATCCAATATAATTTTAAATGACCACTTTACCCTTCTAAAAATAAATGTTGAGATGTAGGTGACATTGTCTTGCTTTGGAGATTTTTTTTCAGGTTTGGAGTGTTCGTGGTGGCTCGCGGTGGTTGGAAGCAATGGTTGGTGTGATTGGTGGTCAGTGGTGGTGGCCAGCAGTGGTGCCATTTGAGTTAAAAGGGTGGTTAATGTAGTGATTTTAGTTAGTATGTATTTTTCGTTTTGCAGGTTGACTTTCGGGATGTGCTATTTGGGTCCATAGTGATTGTGCTTAGAAGTTATTTATTTAATAACCCAAAAACACAAAATCTAGAATACAAAATATGTATTCCTGAATATAGAATCTAAAATGCTTAATTGAGCTCTAATTTAACTCTTAATTTAGGAATTTAAACCATTTTACATATTTTGTGATTATAAGATGAATGAGAACGATTCATTCCCAAATTTCTATTAATTTCAAGATTTTAGGGAAAAGTCGAGATGAAAGAGCTAAAGGAGAATGAACAAGATGAAAAGGGAAAGTTAGAACATTGGAAACTCGTTCAAAACTTGTCCAAACTCGCCCAAGCAAGTAATAACTCGCTTAGGTGAGATGTCAATTAGCCCAAGCCCAACTATGTTAAACATGAGGTTTGAGGCATAACCCTAGACATCATTGAGAGAATAAAAAAAGATATAAAACCTTAGAGGAGACAACCGTCAAGGAGAAACATCCTGAATCTTCTTTTCTTGCTTTCCATGCTTAATGACGAACATGAGTGATTAATTCTTCCCTTTGGAATTGAGAGTAATCTATTAAAACTCTTATGTATTGAGGTGATATTTATCTATAATATTTTAGTTTTTGATTGATTGTTAATATTATCATTTTGTTCTCAAAGCTTAAATTATTCATGATTTTTATCCTTAGATTTGACTGGAAAATACTTCTAAGAATCTAACATAAATAATAATGTTTGACATATTTGAATGTTAGGAATAAATTTGAAATGTTAATTTATAACATTTGTTCATAAGGATAAGGAGTTTTTATAAGTATGTGAGGAATTAATATTTAGGAGACTCTCTTAATAATTTTGTATACGATGAATCAATATAAATGATTTTTATATATGCATCAATATCAATCAAAATTGAATATTATAATCTTTTGTAAAAATACAGACGAGTGAGAAAGATGAACCCCAATCCCAATTTTCCCAATTGAATCACATGAATCTTTTACTTTGCTTATTTAAATTCTTACAAATTCATCATACACAACAACTTTTCCAACACACTTTTACATATTGTTTTCTATTTAGTGAATATTATACTTGAGAATTCAACTATTCCTTATGGTCATTAATGTCAAGGCTGATGGTCATTGTGGTTATCAATATATAGCTACACCATTGGAAATGGGGAATATTCACGACCAATTGTTAAAATGATTTGTTTAAAGAAATTGGACAATGACAAGATGAATATGTTGTATGTTGGGTGGTTATGAAGAGGTAAACCAACTGAAAAGGTAATTACTTGTGAATGAGATGTTTTATGACACACATAACACACTTTTTTCCAACTTTTACACTATAATCATGACTCTCTAACTTATATAGTTGTCTTTGTAGCTAGTATAGACAAGTGGGTGACATATGAAATATGTGATTACTAGTAGATACAATGTTGTTTTAGTGTGTTTATCATTGAAGTAAAATATCACCATATTCTCATTATAAAGTAAGCCCTCACACAATTGTTAGTATACATCGACTTACAAGTATAAAGCATGTGCATGATTCACATTTTATTCAAATATTTTCTCATGTCTGTTCTAGTGTGTTTACATTTGTATTCCAAAGTGCTTATCAATTTCACTATATGATAAAAACCAATGCATGTGAAATTGCATAATGAATGTCTCATACCAGTTGTAGATATAATGTGATTTTTATGTGAAAACTAACTTATGTTATTCATATAACACTAGTAGAATACAAGTGTTTACACATATATTATAAATTACACATTATTAATCTTTCATATGATTGATCTTATTTTTACATAATATTTGTTTCATTATTGTATATCACTTTATTCATCCATATTTTCAAATATTAAATATATGAATGTATACTAGAAAATAGAGAATGCAATATCATAAATAGTACATTATATCGTCTATTATTGTGTTTTATCATTTACTTCGATTGTGATTGATATTTAATATAGTTATTTTGGAGTTGTTGCTTTTGTTCTCAAATGTTTTTTAATTGATAGTCTCATTCAGACGAACATAACCTATCGTTAACTTTTGTTATAGTCTCTTTATAAAAAAAATATTGTTGTTAATTGATAGTCTCATTCACTTATACAAAAAAGTGTTTATGTTTAGAACTTATTAAAACCCTTGTAATAAATTTCAGACGAACATAACCTATCGTTTTCCACGCCACTGAATTATAGTGCACGCTATAGATCAACCAAACAGTGTCGAATATAAGTTAAAGCAAAGGAGACCAGTTTGAAGTATGCTAAATCCATACTGAATTAAAGTTTACAAACTTAATATTGAATGAGTTTTATTTTGCAACCAGAGTTTTCAAAAATAACTCTCATTCTTTTTCATTTCAAACTGAACTTTATGGTTAGATTATGGTAAAACCCAACTTTTAATCGGGTCCAGTTGAAGACCAAAGAAGAGATTTTTCAGTTTTATTTCCGTGAACATACGTTGAGGTTCTCCCAACAGAAAACCAAGCACGCCCTAAAACGTGGGGCGGGGAACTATAAACTATGATCAACATTATCCCATAGACTAAAAAAGTAGTCCGTTTTATTCCTTCACTTCAAACCATGTTCAACATTTCATTGTCATCAAATGGTCACTTTTGTTCCATCTGCAAAAAAATATATAATATTCTGCACCATGCAAGGTTGCATTAGAAGGTTCGAGATAGTCTGGCAGACTAAATAACCAGACACTTGTCGATATATACATCACCTCCTGGCTTCTACAAAATTCTAAAGTAAACCTTAAAGAACCATATTAAAAACTCGATTCTCTATTCCACCTGACGCGGCCTACGCTCTAGTATACAATTATATATACTTATCACCAAGGTTAAGAGCTATTTAAAAATGCTTTAACCTTTCTGAATTCACTTGGATATATGAGCACAGAATCTAAACAGAGCCCTCCTTTAGTATGTGTACAATCAATTTGAGTCATAGAGAATTTAACTTTTGTTGATGCATTGCCATTCTCGACAACAAAATCGCCTGCATGGTAAAAGGCCCATTTACCTGGTCCGTTCAGAAAACACTGGGATGTAACATACTGGCCATCTGATGTCCATAGCTGGAAACGAACAGGCTTTACATCCCACCCATGAACATGTTCTGTGTTGCAAACTCGTCGGCCAAATCTCTTGGAGGCTCGTCCTAGATGTATTCTGTAGAATACGCTGTATTTCCCTGCAGGAAACGGGAACTCAACATCCCCATCCACTTCAAACCACCAGATTTGCTGGAGGTACGCAACACTGTTGAATCTGCAAATCAAGGAGATAACACTGGTTTTACTCCAACCCAACACTGTTAAACCAAATCAACATTTAAACTATACTTATTTTGCAAATAAACTACTTCACATAGAGATTGCAACTTGCATCATCAACCAAAATAGCACTAGCAAAAGAAGCATATCCTTCACAACATCACAAGTCAGAACAAATTTCAGCCAGAAGACTTCTGACTCTGAACATGGAAAACACATACACACAACCACCAAATTTTCTAGGTGATAAATTATAAAACACTATAAATCATGACTACATTATTGATACAGTAGTCATGAATTTAGACTGTGGTCTCAACTATAATTGCAACCACAGTATCAAGTTCTTAAGTTTTAGTTCTCTGCAACCGAAAAGACCGAAAAGACTCGTAAGATTTACATATGTCTGCAATATCCCACAACATTACAGTTTTTTGAGATTGCGGCAACAACAGTAACTAGAATCTGATACAATCCCAGTTAGCTCACTTTAATTTATAGTTCCCAAATCCGGAAATGAATCAGTTTATTGAACTCACCCCATAGCAAAAAACTAATTGTAGCAGAAAATAGTGACACTTTGAATAGTGTGGTTGTATATACATACAAAGTCTCAATAACATGGGGGTAAACACAAATATATCATTCGATTCGACTGTAATAATATAAACTAAAAAGTTAGCAAAATAAAGGACCACAGTGAAGGATGGAGAACGGAACGTGAATAACAACATATAAATACGGATATTACTCATAGCAGCATTATTAGGTGTGGTATAACATTCTGGGAATTAAATTGATTGTAATTTTGGAACCTTTTAAAGAACTTCCCAATTCCCAGGGTTTTTAAATTTAACACTTAGGGTTATCTGGGGGTTCCTTAAGAATTGCTATTTCACGAGTTCTGATACCCTAGGGTTCGCTTGATTGAGCAGGTGAAACATTTTAAGGTGGAAAATAACTCAGAATGGTAATGATTATGAAGCAAACTAGCAATCCAGGGTGAAAATGAGTTGACATTTTATATTCCCCCTTTTCCCTTTCCACGATCTTGTAGAACTAAACAAACCCTAACCCAAATTCTATTTTCCCTCTCTAATCCCCCCTTTTCTTCTCTATTATCTCATCACTCCTTCAAACAGCACTGCATAATTTGGAAGGCCAGGCTAATTAAAATACAAATCAGTAAATAAAAAATAAAAAAGGACAAGTATTCCAATGGGTATAACTAGGAGAAGAAAAGTGACCTAGATTCCTCAGTGGGGATATGGTTCCAGTATCTCCTATCATCAATCCCGGTTATGGACAATCCCTTGGCCGAAACGCACAAACACAGCTTACCCATGCTCCGATCCAGCCATACTTTCTGCACAAAACACAACTCTCTCAACTCCACTTTCTCTCACATCAAACCACAAACCAATAACAATAAAATCAACATGGCTTATAATTATTAACTAATCAATCAATTCATCAATTACCTTGGTGCCGTCATCAAGAGAATTGAGTCTGCAAAGCCTGGCATAAATCCCCCTCTTCCCCAAATGAGAGGGGAAATCGGCGAAGATGCGGCGCAGGAGGACGGAGTAATTGGACGGCAGCTTGGACTCCCAGACGAAATCCGCGGAGGAAGCGCCGCGGAAGGCGCGATTGAGCGTGGCGAGCTTGCAAATCTCGGGAGGGTTCATGTAGGTCATGATCTCAGCCACGCAGCTCTCGGGCAACTCCCCCAGACCGGACTTCGGCGCCGATTCCGACGGCTGGGACGAGAATCGGAGACCCATCAATCAACGTTGGAGAGAAGGAGAATGAGAATGAGAAGGAGAATGTGAATGGAAGTAGTGGTGGCGAGTGGGTTGGGGTTGGGGTTAGGGTGTTGGTTTTATCTATGAAAATGTCTCCGACTTGGTTTTATCTAATTCATAATTCGTAATTTGTAATTTGTAATTTGTAGGTGACTCGGTTCCGTGGGTTTGTTTGTTTGTTTCTGCGAGACAGCGTGATATGACTTGGACTTGACGGGAACCACTTCACAGTTATCCACCACCATCCTCATCATCACCGCAAAAACCCCTAACAATTACCCTAATTCAACTCAAACTTTTAATACTCGGATACGGTTTTTTCTTTTTCAACCCCTTCAAAACAAATATAATAACATTAACTAATATTTCTCACTAATACTACCATAAATAAATATAATAAACAAAACACGTATACTTTTAATCAAATTAATTAATTAATCACAAATTTTTAAATAATAATATATTTTCCGTTCGTTGAATTTTATAAAATTATTTTTAAAATCATGTTTTTTAATAAAATAAATGTATACAATTGAGAAATACATTATCCATAAGTTAGAAATCATTGATGACATAACTTTTAATGCATTATTTTTATGAATAAAAAATGGATATTTTGTTTAGTCAATTTTGCAGTAATTAAGTTTGAATTCTCTATCGCATCAACACTGTTTTTTTTAATAAATTACCTTAATTTTATTTTCCTTGAAATTGAAGTTAAAATACTTTAATGTCTTAGATTTTTAGGACCTTCTAGAAAAAGAAATCGGAAATCTTTCTACGCTTAAAACAATTTGACAACATTTCTCTATCTTTTCCCATGTATAGTCAACAGAAATTAGTATAATTATTATATATTAGTAATAAAAAAGGTTAAAGAACCAAACCGATAAATTATTTCAAAATATTAAATGCTCATGCTAAAGGATAATATAAAAAATAATCAACTGAATTAATTAATTAATTTAATTCTCAAGGATATGTTTATTGTATTTAATAACAAACAAAGGAGTAATTATTATAGAAATAAATAAAATGACCACGTAATACTTATATTCATAAAAAAAATTATAAATTTATATCAAAGATATTTTTATTGATTGACAATATATTTTTCTTATAATTCATGTTTATCAAACTCAAATAAAAAGTGAGAAAGAGGAATTGAAACAGAAAATGATATACACATGCAAATAACGTGTTAAGAAAATTTAAAAAAGAAAAGAAAAGTTGAAAGGAATAGATATAAAATAATACAGGCACGTGTACAAATATAAAATTTGAAGCCAACTCAAGTTTTACACGTGTTAAGAAAGAAAAGAGTTAAAGGTATCAGCATGAAATGTAAGTGTGTGCAATTTGTTATTTTGATTGTTTACAGGGAATTCAATCTCTACTGATGTTTTCTCTATTTATTATAAAAAAAATCACTAACAAGTAAATACTTATTTAATAAAAATTGTTTCAAGTATTCTACTCAAAATTTCTGGTATTATTATGATATTAAAAATCTTAATTACATATATTGTAAAAAATATAAACAAAATTAAAGATTTAATTGTACTTCTTATAATTCAAAGAAAAGTGATCAAATTGATAGTTATTCCATCTCCTTTACATTCAAATGGTTCTATATTTTCTTTAGAAAAAATTGTCTTACAAGTTAGTATTATATTTGTCATGCTTTTATAATTTTAACGATAACGGGATAATTTTATATAAGAGATTAATTATTATTTTTAAATGAGACTTAATTAAAAATTAAAAAAATAAATCAACTTAAAAATAGAGAAATATCTATGTCTCAAAAGATGTACCTTGAAAAAAAATTGGACAAATTTAGCATGTCAAACATAAAACATTTTTTGACACAACATTACAATAAACTCCTAACATTATTTTATGATACTATTTCATATGCAAACTTTGTTGATTTTGTAATGTATGTAATGGTTTGCATATGTGATATAAAACATGTTTTCTGACAACATTACAAGTTGACTGACCAATAAACTTCAAACATTATTTTATGTATGTTATTCCATATGAAAACTTTGTTGATTTAATGTATGCAATGATTTGCATATGTTATAAGTATTGTAAGCAAGTCATGTCAAATCTTAGACAAACTTATTGTCAAACTCTTAAATGGATCATCGAAATACTTGAAGGGGTAACTTGAAAAAGTTTTAATATAAGATAGAGTTATACATGAGGCCAAAGACACTCCCATTGAATGATTTACACACTTGAACTATATTGAATGTTTGGACACCAAAAAATATCTCAGAATTCATGTCTTTATTGTCACTATTATTAACCAAAAGGTCAGTCAACATAAGGTAGTGACTTTATCGACAACTGAAGCTAAGTACATTGTCATGACAAAATCGGTGAAAGGAAACCCTGTGATTGAAAATGCAAGATCAAGTTGTCATAGCATAATGTGATAACAATAATTTCATACAATTATCCAATAACCAAGTATAATAATAAGTGATTGCTCGAGGATATATGAAGGTGATAAAGGACTCAACAATTCATAATTTCGCTAACATGATTACAAAAGTTTTGGTAGGCAGTAAGTTTGTTTGTTTAGATTAAGCATGTGATAGCTTAGTAACAAATGAAATGATTCTCACTTGGTATATTTGTCCTGAACTAATATGAACATTTGTTGAAAATTGGTTCAGTAAAATTTGATTGTCTTATTTATATAAGGTAGTTTAATAGTGAATGTGTAGTTTGATGAAAGCATTTCATCCAACCGAGTAAAGTGTGATTGATGAAAAATATTTGATAATAAAGTCTTATCTGCTAGTAACGAGTGTTTCTTCTAATGAAACATTTCTTGAAGGCTTCTTTAATGGAATAATGTCATGTATAATTAGTTGTGTCTAATGCTATATAAAACATCCAAATGTGTTTTTGTATTTTGGGTTAAGCGAGAAACACAATGTTCCATGTGTTTTGGGTTAGATCTTAGAATCTTAGAGTTTTCTCAATTCTTCCTTATGTCCTTTTATGTTCGGATAATTTTTTACAAGTGACGAAAGTTATGTTTTGTCTTAAATTTGATTATTTTATGCCTAAACTAAAATTAAGGTTAAGGAAATTAATAAAGAAATATGGTGCATGCATAATAAATTCTTCAATGCTGAATTAGATAAAATTTTAAGAAGATTTGTAGTTTGAGTTCATCAATATGTGCATGTCATGATAACAATTGAACTGTATTTCATAGATTTTTTTTAATAGTGTCGTATTGGTTTAGAATTGCACATTGAGTCTTGCATGAGCAAGAAATAGTAAAGACTTTGTTTTAGTAATTGTTCAGAGAATACTTGAAGACCAATAATTTAACTTGATAGGAAACTAGGAATTTCAACCTAAAACAAAGGTCACACTGCAATAATGAGTGAATGGAGTAGGAATTTCAACCTAAAACAAAGGTCACACTGCAATAATGAGTGAATGGAGTATGATTTTTTTTTACAAAAAAAAAATCATTTACACGGGTCAGCGAGCCAACCTGCCCCACCCGCTATTGGCCCACACGGTCTGCGGGGCGGATTAGCGGACTAAATTAGTGAGCCCGCCCCACACTTTTTGGTGGGGGGCTGCGGGCCATCCGCATGGTCCGCCCCGCATTGCCACCCCTAAGATTGATGTGAATGTAAAAATAATGCTACTATAGTGATTAAAGTTAAACATATCCACCTAGTTGGAAATTTATTTTAATTAAAATTAAGAGTTAGTTAAAGTTTGGAATTGGTTAATTTCATCTAAAGAGTTTAGTGGATCATAGTTCACTCGAATGGTATAAATTCACCCAACAAATCAATATTTGTTTAGCTAATTCATACCCAAAGAGCAAGTGGAGATAAACTTTAGTCAAATTTGCTCAATTTTGTAGGCAATAAACAATTATAAGCTTTTCAAATTAGGTTGTGTAGTCTTTATGAAAGTTGTTTCCTTGTATGCTACTTTACATTGACTTTGAAATCAATTAAAAGGAGGTTTATAAACTTTAGTTAGGAGGTTTATAAACTTTAGTTATGACTATTTTAGTGAGCAAATATTATGTTAGTTTTATTTGAAGTTGTTGCAGTTTTTTAACTTTTTAATTCAAGTAAATTATTCTTTTTAAACTTTTTAAACATTGATAAGAGTTGTAGTTTATCCTCGTAATTTTCTTATTAGTTATATTTAAATATGGTTGAATAAGTGAAATTCGATATGGTTATCTTTAACAATTGTCATAAAATAATTTATGTTTTATAAGTTATTTTTTAATTATGATATCATATAATTAAGTAAGAGAATATGATATACAATGGGACGACTGTATTTAATATTATTGTTTTAATCTATGTAGTCAAGATTTTCATACTTTCACGTACTAAAATAGTCAGGTGTTAATATTTAAAAAAAATATTTAATACAAATCTTTAAAAAAATATTAGTAAATACTTTTTAATGAATATTTATTATATATATATATAAATTTATATAAGTACATGTGTAATTAATGTCTTAATGTATTATAAAATGGTGGCGATGACTTTGAATGAATTGTTGCAAAGAGACTATATAAATTAAATACATTTTTAATAAATAAATAAATAAATATATATATATATATATATATTTATTTATTTAATGAATAAATATAAATATATAATAATGTTTATATATATAATATAATATAAGTTGAAGAATTTATTATTTAATAATTTACTTAGTATTGTGAGTATTACATTTTTTTAATAACTTTTTTCAACTTTATATATACCTTTTTTTATATAAAATTTGATTTTATGTTCATTTAAAAATATTTTAAAATCATTTTCCATATATTTATCGACAGAAAAGTTAAATTTAATTATAATTTACAATAATATGTCTATTATGATATTTGATAATAATTTTTTTCATTTTTATTCATTTCATATTTCTCTTACATTCCAAAATTCACTATAGTTTTTACATAAGTTCATTTGCTATGTTTTCTTTAAAAAAATTGAGAGTATTTCTCTTTTTTTTTTTTCTATCAAACATACCCTTCATTTCCTCTACTTTTCATATTTCTCACTCTGTCAAACACATATCCTTCATTTCTTATAGTTTTTTCTTTTTCTGTTGAACTCCTCGTGTGCCTTCAATAATTTAACTCAGTGATGAGTCATAATAATCTATGTGTTTAAAAAAAAGTTGTTTTTAAATTAATAATATAATGCTGTGCATTCTTGGGAGATCTTGTTCTCATTCCTTTTTATGATATTTTAATTCTCTTTCCCACCACCCCTTTTGTCATTTTCAAATTATTATAGTTCGTATAATCCTAATGCACCGTCCTCTTCCACATTTTCATTATACAACTCCAAAGGCTCACAACTACATATTAGATAATTATATTATATAATTATTACGGTTTGTTATGAATTTATTTTTTTTAAAGTACATTTAAATGCATGTTTTTCATTCACAATTAAGTTTAAATAAATTATACTTACCAGACAAGATTACGTCATCGAGAAATGACTACAGGTGCAAAACAGAACAAAAATATAAGTGATGTCCACAAAACCACAACCTAAGTTGGATGGATTTGGAGGCTTACTTGCGGTGCAGGTGTGGAAAGCGTCGGAAGCAAAATTGTCCATTCATAAGGAGTGGCTAATAGTTAAAACTCTTTAAATATATGCACCAGTTCGAAGTGACTATTTTGATAGATATTTGCTTAAATATAAAATTTGTAAATATAAATTAATACGTTTAAGAAAAGAGTGATTTTCAAAGTAGATGTAGTATAAATATTTTATTATTAAAGTTAGAAAACTTTATAAATATAAAAATTAGAATTATTTTTCTAAAACACCCTTTTAAAATTTTAAAGGATATTTCATCTTTTTCTTATATCAAAATTCAAATTTATAAATTTTAGTGAAGAATATAATATTTTTACTTTATTAAAAATTATTTTTTAGTTGGTTTTATGGAAATAATTGTATGTCTATAGAAAGTGCTTGCATGTGTTACGTTAGAGGTAATTCAAAAAATATAGGTATGTTTAGATTGTTGATCAAAGCGTTTTATGTATAAATTTAGTCTTCAGGTGAGAGTATGAGATTACATTGTTATAAACTTTGTTACCCATTTACTACAATTACTAAGAGGTTACGATTTGTGTGATAATTGATCAATTGACGAATAATGCACATTTTTTGCTAGTGAGTTTGAAGATCTCCATATTGAAACTAATATAATTGTATATTTAAGAGAGGTATGAGACTCCATGGAATACCTTCTAGCATTGTGCCAGTTTGAGATCAAAGATTTACATTAAAACTTTGATAAATTCTACAAGATGATCTGAAGAACATCTGGATGATCGGAAAAATCAAACTTATAAGATTTTCTTGTTTTCTTCTTGTTAACAAAAACTTTCATAGTGTTCTTCATGTATATCTTAGAGTATATTCCTCTTCTTGGCCATGTATTGGACTTGAATGAGATATAAATTAAATATATGAAAATGTACCTTCAATATATTTGTATGGTCTTAACAAGTGTATGTATATAAGTTTGTTTTTAAAAGTCTAACTTAATATGTTATATGTTTATATATAGTTATCAATTGTGATAATCGTGTGTTAGATATATAGAAAAATAATCTCAATAAAGATAAAGATAGACATGTAATGTGAAAAGTTTAAACTCTACATTCTTCATCTCAATTTGAAAAAAGTGGATATCAGAACAAACAATAATATTAATGACGCTGGTTTGATTTGGGTTGCAGTTGCACAGTGAAACTGATTGGACGTGAATAATAAAAAGTTGGTAATAAAATATCTAAGACTATAACCTCTCCACGTACGAAACAAAAAAATCTGAAGCCAATGATGAATGACAAGTCCCTAATCTTAATTCTCCCCACCATACCAGAAGAAAATTCTCTAATGGGGGGAACTTGTGGTGACAAAAAAAGGGCTAAAAAATGTTGACGCAGACATCAACGATGCATCTTATAATTAATACTTGTTTGCTCAGTGTAGGTAGGCCACTTTCGGTGGGTTGTCCTGCATGCATTTCTCACCTATTTCTTTAACAAAATTATCACCATTCTATTTATGTTATCATACTTTTCTTCTTCTTTTATTTTTGTTAAAATAAATATTTTTACTAACAAAAATAAAAATAAGGCAAACTTCTTTTTATTTTATGATTTTTACTTAAATGATAGTTTAGTTGATTAAGCAAAAATTATATTAAAATAATTATTTTAAATTTTTTTTATTCAAGTAAATATTTTGTTGCTTAAGTAAAATTATTGTCCCTTGAATGAGAATTTTAATTCTTGAGCAAAATGAACTTAATTTAAGGTAAGTTTTACACTATAGTTAAAGTGTTTTGGAATTGATAAATGATAATATATATATATATATATATATATATATATATATATATCACGTGATGATTATTGAATAATAAGAGATAAAATATATATGTATTATAAATAAAGTTGTTAATTAATGAGCGTGTTTGAAAAGAGATAAAATATGTATTATAGATAAAGGTGTTAATTAATAAGTGTGTTTGAAATATGAATATATATATTATAAATGATTATGTGATTAACTATTTGAGTCGTAGTAGTATGAATATATTTGAGTCAAATAAACAAATGTATTTTAATAATATATTTGATAATAATTATTTATTATTTTATTTTAAAATAAAAAATTTAATCTATTACGTGTACGTTAGTTGGAATTATAAAATAGATAATAAGTCAGAATCTCTTAAAAATTATTAGATATAGGGGAGATTTTCGAAAATCTTTGATATTCAATCGATAAAGAATCTTCGATCTTGTTAGATTAATTATATTTTTTTTATAATATAATATGTTTGCACATGAATAGAGGGCCTTAAGAATTTTTAGAAGACCGGGTTGATATTTTTTAGTAATAATAAGTCAATTTAAAAACTCGTTCTAGTACTTAGAAGGAAAATCTTTTTAACCTAAACATAAAAACTCACAATTTAGTAATTAGTACATTAATAGATACTAAATGTAGTATTCATTTTTTAAACAAATGGACATTTGAGTGTGATGATACAATGAATAAACAAATCAAATTCATTGCATGTCTCAAAGTAAAACTTATACATATATACCTTAATCATTAGTTTTGAATAAAAATATCTTGTAGAACAAAAAAAATCTGAATAGAATTAACGACTCAGAAAAGCTCGTGGGTCATGAACATAAGTCTTCATTCTCCTCACTTTATTTAGAAAGAAGAAATGTAGTCCATAATTGGAATGAACGGTCACGACAAAAAGACAACAAATTATTGACAGACACTGTAGTTAACAGACTTGATGTTTCTCCAACCATTGGGAAAATATTAGCAGTTTGCTTCAAATCTTATACATGAGAATAACTATTCATACCATTCTTTTACATCATTTTCCTAATTTGGCAATCTATAAAAACTCCTTGCCAACACATTCATCGAATTTTATTATGTTGAATGAAAAGTTAAAAGAAAATTAATTTATACTTTAAAATTCTTTTAGTTTTTTTTTTATAATTTTTATGAGAGAGTTCTCTCTTTGAATTTGGAGAGAAAAATATTATAATTTTTTTTCCTTTTTAGTAAAATTACATTATTGTTTATTATTGTTTTATTCAACTTTAATCTTTTAATTTAGTTGTAAGTTTTTATGTTCTTCCTTTGGCACCTAATAATAGTATGAGAGTGATTATTGATAGTATTTTGATGCTATTAATGTTTAAAATAGTGTGTTTGATATGTTTTAGGATTACAACTAGTTTGATCGTTTATTAGAAAAAAAAGTTCTTTGTTATCGGATATAGAATAGAGTAGTGTGTTCTAAAAAATCTTGATATGTTATATGATTGAAGCTAGTTAAAAAAAAAAATACTCTTGTTACTAAAATAGAGTATTCTAGTGTGAAAACGCATACTTAGAATTTTTTTGACAAAGGAATCACTTCATATTTAAGTGCGTCTATTATTGAATCATCTTTTTTTTGTTGGAAATTTACCTAGTATATTAGTTAAGAGTCTAATGTTCTTGTTCTAGTAGACACTACTATTCATAATGAAATGCATAAGTCTTTTTAAAGTCATGATAACAAAATGAGATTGAGAAGTTTAATAAGAATAATTTATTGTTGTGAAAACTATAAATGATTTTTTTTAAAAAGACAATTGAAGAAAGACCCGTGGACATCACACATCAAAGATGGAAAGAAATTAATGAAAATGTTATCATAAATTTGGACTTAGCAATGACAAATACAATATTCTCCATCATTGCAAAAAAATATTACTACAAAGATGATTTGACACACTCTCATCAAATTATACAAAGTTAAGTCACTTCACACAAAAATATATTTGAAAAAAAAAAACTCTATATACTCTTCAAACGAGTCCACATTGATGACATACCACATCAACCATATGAATATGTTATTTGTCCAAAGCTTCAACTTTAGAGTTTACGTGAGTCATATGATCAACTCATCATCAACATAACAAGTAAAGTATTGAGGGACGTTTACAATTTTTAGAGGATGATGTCAAAGTTGTTATTAAAGAAGAATCCAAACAAAAAAGGTAAGATGGAAAGTGTTGAAAGTGAAAAGCAAGCAAAGACTTGAGGAGATTCTTATTTTATTTATAGTTATAGGATATTTTTGAACATATTTATATTTATATTAAAATTATAATTAAATATAATAAAAAATTTCATTCATTTAATAAATATTTAATTATTTTATATTAAATTTCTAAAATACATTTTTTATATTTTTATAAGACAATAATTTTTAATTAATATGTATTTCTCTTAAGTTTTTCATTTTATAAAAAAAAATATTTAATTTTTAATTTTAAAAATATTCTTTTAAATTTTCATTCAAATTTTAGTAAATATATTACTTTTAAATAAGATATGAGAGATAAATATAATTAATAAACATAGAAGATAAATGGTTTTTAAAAACTGAAAAAGTCTAGTTATTATTTTATTAAAAATTTACGAGAATAAACATCTATTTTAAAATTATGAAAAAAGTGAATGTCATTTAATATAAGTTTAGTAAAAAAATCGTAATGTTTTATTAAACACGTTTTCCAATACTTAGTTCGAAATCGAAATACAATACTTTTGAGATTTAACATGTTAAATAAATTCAATAAGATAAATACACAGGTTTAGATCTTGTAGTTAGAAGTTTTTCTGGAGAAATTTTATCAAGATTATAACTATTGGTGCATTACCAATAATTTCATTGTGAAATTTGAAAACCAAAAATTAATTTCTTTTATAGTGTGACTTCCTAATTGTACAATAAAAAAATAAAACCAAAAATTAATTTCTTTTATAGTGTGACTTCCTAATTGTACAATAAAAAAATAAGGAAGCGAAAATACAACCACCACGTACCAATTAAAAATGAACAAAAAAAATCATCACATTCTTCAACAAATTGAAATTAAAAAAAAGGTACAAATTGCACTAAAAAAAACTGAAAAAAATGACAACAATAATTTTAATGATAATGAACTAATACAGCGAAAATTGTGGTTCCCTAATATTAGTTACAAATGTATCAACAACAATAATAAAAATAAATAATTTATTAAAAAAATACGAATTGTGCTCCTTAAAAAGATGAGAAAAATAACAACAATAATTTTGATGATAACGAACTAATTATAGCGAAAATTGTGGTTCCCTAATTAGTTACAAATGTATCAACAACAATAATAAGAATAACAATAATTTATCAGAAAACCATTTCAATTCGTTGCATTCAAACTATTTTTTTTGGAAAACGTACTTAAAAGTCCTTAAACTAAAAAACTTGTAGTTTGCTCCTCAAACAGACCTAAACAATTGGATAGTGTTAGTTTGTTAGTTAACAGACCAGTATGTCTGCCCATGAAGCTTTATTGTACCCAATCCAACATGAAAAAATTGGATCAACTCAAGAATGTAAATTCAATCTATGCATAGTAAAATTTTAAAACAAACCACTTCCTAAACCTTCTCAATTTATATGTTCCAATTTTAACATTTTAAACGCGTAAATTCATTCTCAGTATCAAGGGAAGACCAGTACAGTGGTGAAAACACAAAAAGAAGTCCTTGCAGAGCCTGTTTCAGGGCAAAATGTGAGAAACAACAAAAAAAACATACCAAATAGGGAACATTTGAGAGGAGAGGGACACAAATAACTGAATTCATCTCATTTCAATCTGAATGACTTGTGGAACTAAAGAATTTCAACTTACATAGTAATAATAAAGAATAAAACAATGATCTGAAAATGACTAAAATAACAAATAACAGAAGGCAGTATTGCTCTGTATGTATTGATACAACTTGCACCAAGTAAATTTTGGGCTAGCAAAATATTATCTGCAACAAAGAATGAAAGAATAATAACAATGATGATGAGAATTTGACTACCTACAAAGAATACTTCCTTTACGTGTGTCTGTATAGCTTGAGTGTGAAGAAACGAATGAAGAAATGATCAAGTTGGGTGAGAAAAAGAGGAGGAGGTACCCGCAACATCAACAGGAACCCAAGCTGAGACAGTATACAAAGGTTGATCAAGCCAACTAAGAGTAACCGCTGTTGCTCCTTCCTTCTCCACCTTCTTCACACTGTAATTCTCACAACAATACATCTTCAACAGCAACTGGCTCTGACTTATTTCCCTTTCAGAAACTCCCAAACATCGCAACCCTCCTTCCTCCACCAGCATCCTCCTCCATTTCCCAAAACCCTCGTGCCTCTCCAACCTCTCCCTCCCTTCACATGCCACCATGTTCCTTATCTCCCTCCCGTACATCTCCTCTATCTTCACCCTCACTGCACTCTCTTGCGCCACCCCACTCTCCTCGATACAATCAAACAATGCTGAGTAGTACTTCAATGAGTTGCACACCCTTGCTTCCAACCTTGTCTCGTTGTGTTCTGCTTCTTGTTCAGCCACCACAACCACGCTCGGATTGGTGCTTCGTATAAGCCCCAAGAAGTCCCTCAACGCTCCTCCGCTTCCGTCGTAAAGGGTCTTGTGCAGCTGCAAAACGCAGTTCACTGCCACCGTTTCCTGCTCCTTCACGTGCAGCATCCACAGTCTCACGTCTTCGAGTCTGTCCACAACGGGGTGGAACTCGAAGGGGAGGTTCAGTGCTTCGGCGAAACCTGCGAGTCTGTCTCCGGTTTCGTTTAGGTCTTGCTTTGACTCTCCTATCCCCGTGATTCTCACGTGACTCGGAGGGTTTGTTCTCGATGCTAGGCTCTGGAACAAGCTTGGCCATTGGAGACCCTGCTTGATGTCAAAGTCTATTATGTGAACCCTGTCTTTTCCTTCAAACGCCCTCAACAGCATCTCGTTTGATGTGAAATGGATAAACTTGGGAATTGGGGTCACCTGGTTGAGAAGCCTCAATGCAGTTCCGGTTTCATCATCCTCCACCATGTCTCGGGAATTGGTGGTGATGTGAAAAACGTGGGGCCAAAGCCTGGTCACTCTGATGGCCAAGGCCTCTGTGAAATAAGCACATATGCGGCTTATGGGGTTTCCCCTTGGAGATGCAAGATCACCCAGCTTTGCAATGAACTGGTTTATTGCAGCGACGTTTCTTGATCCAATAGCATCCACGCAGCCAGTGAGCAAGCTAACGAGTTCCAACCCGTGATGATCATCTTCTTCCCCTGTCTCCACCTCGTGGTGATGGTAAGGATTTCCTGAACCGTTTCCCACTTCATGTTCTGAGGCGTTCTCGTTTAGCCTCAGGCTTTGGCTCTCTGAAGAAGCGTTGGAGACAGACCCTTCTGCTCCATGGTCGTTGTGATGTTGGCGAGGACGGTGGCTACCCTCACCGAAGTTGGTGATCTTTGTTACACATGATTCCAGCCAAGGGTTTAAGGGAAAAGGTGCAGAATGAGACACCACTTCAGAAGGAACAAAACAAACCCTCTCTTCCTCCGATGAGAAAGGAAGTGAAGTGTTGTTAAGCCCTCCTAAAGTGTTACCCTCAAGGCCAGGCTGAAACCAGAAGTTATCACCAGAATTGTCACACTCAGTGATACCCTTTTTCCTCTTGGCTATGTTGGTGAAGGACTCATCGTGCTCCGCGAGCCTTTTCAAACTCTTGTCCTTGATGGACTCTTCCACCAATGGTGTTGCTGCTGTGATGGCCAAGGGTGGGAGTCGAATGTTGTGCTTGAGAGAACATGTGCTGGTCTTGGCTTCTATGGGTTTCTCCACTGAAAGCCCCACTGGCCTGAGGAGGGGCTGCGAACGTGCAGAGCTGTCTTTGCGCGTGAAGGTAGAACATGGCAAATCCAATCGCTGCGTGCTCATGGAAGGTCGCGGGAAATGGCAGGCTTGAAACTGTGCTGGTGCTTCGCTCCTCAATCTGTGGCTCGGTGACAACAATGTCGAACTAGAACACCCAGCCAACATCGTCTATGCTTTTTGTAACGCTTGTTGTTTCACTAACCCCAATGCTGCTGCTTCTCTTTCCCTTCCCTTTCTCTATATCTAGTAATAACTTTGATCAACTATGAAAAAATAGGTATGTATTCTTTTCCTCTAAAATCTTAATTCGCATGCGTATGTGAACAAGAGAGAAAATGCAGTGCGAGAATCTATGTGAGTGTGTGGAAATTTTCTAAAGAATTCTTTTACGTCAAAAACAAAGGAATCCGATGAATTTAAGAAACTGTTGTGGTTGGTATTATCTTTACAAATTCAAAGTGTTCCTATATGAGAATTGAATCTGTGAAAATGGCAAGTAATTGTAATGAGAAAAGAATGAGAAGTTATTGGTATATGCAGGAAAGAATGAAAGAATTGAAGAGGGTAAGGAAAAGTCCTAGCTAGCACATGAATGCGATCATCGGATTCCAGAAGCGTTCAAACAAGGGACATTAGGAAAAGTGAAGTGGTTTGAAGTTTAGAAAGAAGGGATGAGAAACAGAAACATACACCTTGGAATTCGCGGCAGAAGAAGTCCTGAGAAATAGTGAAAGGCATATTAGCAGTGGAAACGTTGAACAAGTCCATCATTGCAGCAGCGGGTGAAGCAAAAGCCAGAAACCCAACCTCTGAATGCTCTTTAAACATGCATTTACTTGAATCAAGTAGAACAAGAGGAGACTACTACAAACCCCCCCACCCCCCTCGCACTTACCCAAAAGATAACACAAACCTTTACCAGTGCTTTATATATATATCACAAACTACGTACGATCTCCCTCCACCACCATCTTCTGCTATACACTTCTTCTAATACTTCTACTTCTTCTTCTTCTTCACCACTCCATCATAGTAGTAGGTAGTTGTAGTTCCCCTTTTCTCTTCTCTTCTCTTCTGGGCCTACGACTGCTTTCATCTACCAGCATGGGAGCAAAAGAAAGGAATATGATGATGACAACATGCGTGGGAAAGGGAGGGAAACACTTTGCTCCTGCGCCGTCCGATGCAGATCCAAGGGTGCAGAGCTGGGGAGTTATATTACCGTTGAAGCATGTTGGTGAATATGACCGTTGAAGGGGGAGTTGGTGTACGGATAATTCATGCCACTCAGACTTTTCACGTGCCACGTTGCACGTATTGTCCCCTGATATCCGTTCACTTGACCGTTACTTTTACACCTTATAATTACACCACTTTTTTTTTAAAATACTTTTTTTATTTTACTTTCTAATTAAATTATCTGGTTTTGTATTTTTTTGGATGAAGGACCAGAGTGCTCCATTTAATAAACACAACTTTTCATTTTTTTAAGTACAGTTTGCAGAGCATATTTTATTTTTCATGATGGTGTCTACTGAGACACGTGGCACACGAGTGGAGAAGGTCCCAGAATTGGATTCTCCAACTCTTGTTGACCATTCATCATGACTTGACTGCTCTAGTTATTTTGGTGTTTAGAAAGTGAGAAGAATAATTACCTATATCCCATCCTAATCATCTTAACATTAATTTCATTTTTCTGATTAATGTATTTTTCATTTAATCTTTCTTACTTTTTCAATGTTATATTTTTTTCATACTTCTTTTCTCTGAAAAAACCATATACTTCACCAAAATCTAATCTTAGTATAAAAATTGACAAAAATTATTTTAAAATAAGGACATAACTCATATTTTATCACCATAAGAAAGTTTACCTTGATAGAAATCATTATTATTGTATTTAAATGTTTATATTTCTAAAATGTTTTGAGATTTGAATAAAACTAAACTAATATATCATAATTTATTAGTTCATTTCTATTCGTGATTATTAATTTAGACAATTTTGTATAATAAATAAATTTTATTAATTAATAATAAAGTATGAAAACATGTCCATGTGGATAAATAAATAAAAAATTTCTTCACATTAAAGTTATCTCATGCTAACACAACTTATTCATGGGATAATTTTTTTAAAATCTGTCAATTTCAGAATTTTTTTTTTAAATTGCACCAATTCTCTTAAAAAACCTAAAAGTAATGGTTGTTAGAGATCCTGAGAATCGGATTGGATTGACCGATCCAATTAAGGAAGTTTCTTACTCCACCTCCAGTTTCTTTATGCACCTCCATAAAGATTCTTAGGGTTTTTTTTTTAATTTCTGAATTGTATAATCCATAAACCTATCAAACTCTAGAGTTTGAAATTTTAAAATTCGAAAGATGGGGAAAGGAGTGTCAATGAAAAAAAGAAGAACAACAAAGCTGTCATGTCACATATTCTATGAAGGTGCAGGGAGGAAGCATGGAGGTGCAGGAAGAAATCGCCTCCAAGCAGAAACTATACTCCCATTGTGTCCGCTTTGATTCAGGCACTAAATCAGTTATGCACAAAATTTATATCAAACCATAGGAATCAATAGCAAATCAGTAAAACCAGTTAAAAATCAGTTCAGACAAAAACTAATAAATAAAGATTTTAACTTTTTCTTCTTAAAAAATAAAAAATCAACTTAAAATGTTAATTATTCTTTATTCTACATATAAATTTGTTATTATTAATAATATTTATATATTTTTATATATACATATATTATTGAAATTTCAACTTAAGTATGATAGAAAATTTTATTTAAACTTTTATATATATTTTGAATGTTAAGACCGAATAGATTTATGTTTTGTTAGTTTTATATATTTTAAAATACTAAAATAATTTCATTGATAGCAGATCATTGACCAGTAGGATTTTAATAAAGTTATGAACAGAAGAATAAGTTTGTGCAACTAAAATAAAATTGTGAGCAAGATACTACCCCTTTTTATTCGATTGAAATGTATGGTTAAAAGAAATTATTTGAATTAATAAGCATGAATTTCATCCATTTATTTGTTAATGAGAAAAAAATTCAAATGTTATTAACAAAACCAAGCTACCTAATTCTTGATTGAATTAGTTTGGTCTAGATTTACCCAGAAAAAAAAATGAATCTGTCTTTAAGGGCAGAGCGTTAAAGAAGAATCTATAATTTCTTTTAGTTCTTAACAAGTAAGCTTAACTTTATTTCTACTAAACACAGATTAATAGAGCAGAAGCGAACATTTGCAATTTAATTAATCGTGGATTATTTCAATCTTACCGCAAAATATAGAAAAGAATGGGCATAAGGATTTAGTAAGCACATGTAAAAGTGACAGTACTGTATTTCATGTAAATCTGTAAATTTATAAATTGCATCACCCAAACAGTACAAACCCAGATTAAACTAAAATGCCACATCCATCTGTGTATTGTGGTTCATATTTTAATTTCAATTTTAATAAACTAAAAACTGAAATAGCTTGTTTTGTAGCAAATTGCAACAAGACATCAGATTAACTCCAAAAACAAAGCTTCTTGCTTGTTGGTTAGGCCAAGTTCAGCCAGGCTCGCAGCACTTTCTCCATCACTAAAGGCACGCCTAGGATATGGTCTCACCTGTTCAACAATAACATTAAACACGGTCACATTAAAATTTATTGTACAAATTAACCATTTCCTTAAAAAATTAGTATCAATAATAACACTGAAAGACAGTGGTGTTTCTCACCAGTCTGTAACTGCCTGGTTTCACCATCCTACCGATATCTATGAAGTCGAACAGAGACTGAAAATTTCCGGAAGCAAATTTAGTATACGTATGCACAAAAAGGAAGGGAGAAACAGCATACTTTCAAACAAACCATCACCTGTAGTCTATTAGATCTTAGGAATCGGCGTCCACGACGGTTGCCATCTGGCATTTTTACCAGCAAGTTAACAGCGTTATCATCATCTGATGATGGTTCTGGTGGCAGAGAAACTTCTTTGGCGGCTAACTGTGTTTCCAATTCCTGACACAATTTATGCAAAATGCAAGAGTAAGCACAACTTAGGAAAGTTTGCTTTCTTTCCCTAATAAGACAGAATCAATTTATAGCTAGGATCTGCCCAAGGCAACATATCCAGGATACCAAACGAGAAAAAGCATATAATATGAAATACAGATTTTTTGTTCTGGGACCAAGTGTAGACTGGTTCTTAACTGACGATATTTATACCAGAATTTTTATCTTCCAATACTAGTTAAAGAGTTTGTTAAAGAGTCTCTAAGTTCTGTTAACATTCACCCCTTATAATCAATGGAGATGATCCGTTCTTCAGACGACACAATATTGGAAAATATGCCTCATAAACAATAGGTGTCAACGACTTAATAAAGAAAATCAATGGCAACACTAGCAAATTAGCTATAAAAGTAATTTCTAGTGAGTGTGAAGACTAAAAATAGACTCCAATCAACAACAGGGTAAGAGGGATTCAAGCAAGGGGCAAGAAAAAAAAGGGCAATCAGTTATAATTGCATTACCTGCTCTTCCAGTAATTTCCTGCGGGATTCTTCTGCTATCCGTCTTTCCTCTTCACGAGCAGCCTCGGCTTCCTTCAATTCTCTTTCTCTGTCTGCTTGTAATGATGCGAGATATTCATCATCCTGCATAAATAAACAGACAGCAATAACAACAATTAGACCATTAACAACCAACAACTCCAAACTACTTGAGAAAAAAGACACACCTGCTGTTCCCTTATCAGACGCTGTGCTGCCAGTGATGGTGAAGGTGGGCGATATGGGGCACGAGGATTAGACCCCCTACCTTGCATAAACTCATGTGGTGCATAAGCATACTGATATCCAGTCCCTTCCGGGATTCCACCAAACATTGCAGCTTCAAGCATTACTGCTTCATCATGTTCCTCTGAAGATATGCCACCCCACTGCAATCTCATTTTAGTCAAAGATTGAAAATTGGGAGGCAGGGACAAGTTGAAATGACATGGCAAGTAATGACATAATAATTCTTTTTGAAAATGAAAAAATGAAAGCCCATACCTCCTCAGAGGGAAAGGAATTTCTGTTAGGAGGATTACTGGTCTCCTGTGGTGCTGTGCTTGGTAGTGTGCTAGCCTCGGCAAATTCAACATCTTTGACTGATCCTGTGGATCCTGAAGACATATGTCTAGACCTGTTTCTAACGAGTGGCTGCTCCTCTACATCTTCAGCTTCATCATGAAAGGACAAACTCCCTGCCTGCAACCTAGAATGACCACAATTGCCCAATTCAAATTTCACATTCTTAGAGAATATACCCTGAAGGAAAATGCTTAGTTCAGTGTCAATGCAGCAGTGTGCAACAGCTACAGGTGCACAGCAAGAAAAATGGAAGAGATAATGTACCTTCCATTAGATGCCACTTCCCCTAGTCCAGCCTCTGATGACTTAGATGGCCCTGCTGGTGCAGATTCAGAATCTCCTCCCTGTACACGCCATGCTTTTTCTTGCTCAGCTGTCTGAACTCATTTCATGTTAGAAGCAATCCAGGTTTGAAATTTCCAATATTAAATAAAGTCAAAACTCTATTATGTCCTGGTGAATTTCCTCAGGGTGATAATGTAGAAAATTTAAAATTAGAGGGGTACCTTCAGGGACAATGAAACTGCATGGGCAAGCTCAGGATCCTCCAAGTAAGATTGCCTTGACTGTGATCCTGATTCACTTGAGTCCTGCACAAAGAGGAAAATAAATACCAACACAGACATCATGTTTAGCAAAGCATAAGAAAAATCCACCAAGAAATACACATACAGTTTGTCTGCCAAGTTTTTGATTTCTGTAATTTTCCTCAGCCTCCCGTTTAGAAGCCTCAATGGCTGCCCGAAGCATTTCTTCTTCTATCTCATTGCCATAATCTGGTAAATTCTCAGATTCAGGAGCACTAGGTCTAGCACTGCTATTGAGTGAAGTATCAGCCAATATCTTATCATTTTGCTCATGTCGATGTGCAATCTGGGCAGGTGGAGCATTGTCATCATCTTCATCATTGATTATGACAGTCCCATGGATATCTGGACCATGGGTATCAACAGTTCCAGTGACATCTTCAATAGATGGAACACGACCAGACTGAGTAGTGGATTGGTTACCATCCTTATCCTCTATAGGAATCTCCCTTACCTCTCTAGGATGTGTAACAATTGGTGCCTGGACTGCCGGATCAAGAGGAGTACCAAACATACCTCTCCCAATAGTGGAATCAAGAAGAGAAAACGGATTGAGATTTGGTGCTAAAGCTGGAAGTGATGGAATTCTGTGAATATCTGCATCGTGTTGATCATCTATATCCATGAAATCCTCTTGAGGAAATGCTGTAGAGCTGTTGTGAGAGCTGACCATGAAGGAACAAAATAAAATATCAAACTCCCAAAAATAAAGAATTAAAATGCAAACATTAAACAGTAATACCAGTAAAATGGGTTATATTTCTCAATGATCACTTGCTTACTAATGGAAAAGAGAGTATACCCAGTCGTTAGGTTTCTGTCTCCTTCACTAAAATATGCATTGACTGCTTGATTGAGATTACCACCATGTTCCTGACATAAAATAATGTTTAGAATCAGATCATCTGTGTAGAGCAATTAAAAGCAAAAATTCACATAAGAGTAATTGACCACTTATAGAAAAATCTTGTCGCAATAAGAAGAATTCAATCTCATACATCTGATAAAAAAAAACATCTGAGGTCAGACAAATGACTAAAAGAGATCAGCTCAGTACTTGGTCATGATATACTCGCAAACTTTCAAAGCATAATATAGTTAGCTGGCCCTCACTGATCGTATACAAGAACTAGCATTTACTACAAAGCAGATTTCTAACATTATCATTAGTGATGAAACATATTCCCTTAAAGACTTAAGTTTATCTGCACACACACTGGACTCTGCGCTTAACTTCATATAATGTTAAAAAACAAAAGAAAATCATAAAAAAAAAAAAACATATTTCCTATATTTCTAGAATAATGTTTGCACTCTATCAGAGAGGACTTATGTGTTCATTCACTTAAACTGCACCTCCATTAAAGCCGATATCCATGAACTGAATATAAGGAGGACTCCAAACAATATCAGGCAATCCATCTATATATTTGAGAGAGAGACTAAATAAAACTGCAAAATTTCACCAAAAGAAAACATGGGTATGCAAATCGAGTCCCATTTACATAATTTGAAAGCAAAAAAGTAACAAGCATTGATAAAAAAATAAAAAAATAACAGGAGTGATCAAGCAATGCACAAAAACCCTATCTTTGATGAATTAAAGAGCTATTACAAATTACGTCAAATTTGGTCCTTTTGGATCCCAATCAAAACCTATTAAGCAGTTTCAGAATTAGAAGAAAAAAAAGGGGGAAATACCTCGAGTTTTTGCAGCGCTACTGCCTCAGGCAAGCCAGTGATGCTGACGAAAGTCTCAACCGCCTCTTGATTAGGCCTTGCCATTGCAATCGAAATTGTTTGGAACAGAGGGCAATCCAAAATTCAGAGCTTTTATTCCTTGTCTTGTTTTTTTTAAAAAAAAAAAAAAAAAAAAAAGAGAAAGTGAGAAAGGGTGGGTGGGCCTCTAGAGTGATAGTTTCCTCTGGAGTGCGTAATAGGGTGAAAGTGTTTGGAATTGCTTCGTGCTTTCGCTATTTCTATCTCTTTGCAACTCTTCTTGTTGGACAAGTATGCTCTCAAAATGCCTCCACGCATCCAACTTCCTTTGTAACTACGTTTCAGTCAAATAAAATAAATAGGGTTACCAGATTTTCAGATTTCACTTTAACTAACTATTATCAATTATCAATACAAAAATTACTAAAATTCTTATTTTTACACTATTTCTTTTTAAAACCATATTTTTTCATTATTTCATAACAAACAAATATTTATATTAATTATGGAATTAAATTCGATTAATAATATCATATAAAATGTGTGACAGGAAATAACATATAACATAAAAAAATCATTATAAAGCAACAAATGTGATAATTAACTCATTTTGTGAAAACATCATTGATCTTTATTGGTTTTGTTTGTTATCTACTCTCTTTTTTATCTTTTGATTTTACTGTTGATTTTTTTTTTCTTATATTTAGTAATATGTGTTTACTTTTGTGTTGTAAATTTGGATATATTCTTCTATCTCAGTTCATGTTGTAGAGGCAAAGTATCAGTATCTTTTAATCTTTTATTCGTGTTAAAATTGAAATCAATTAGTACTAGAAACGCACGTGCTTACACATATACGTGTCTACTTTTTTATGATAACAAAAACAATTATCATAACTATTAAAATAAAAAATATTATTAAGTTTATAAAAAACAATTATAAAATAAATAATTTTGTTAATTTTATTATACATATCAATTAAGTTTAAAAAACAATTAAGAAACCTGAAGGATAAAATAATAAAATAAATTATACACTAATAGACATTTAGTGTGTGTACATACATAAATATCTCTTTCTTAGGTTTCTATTCTTTGTATTATTTTAATCTCTAATTTCTGTTGAGTTTTTAATCAACTCTTTTAAAATTTGTTTATTAATTTCTTCAAAGAATCTTTCAATATTAAATACAATGACTTATTTTATTTTCTATCATGGATTCCTATATGATTGATTAAAACTATGATATTTTGAACCTAGAATTAGTAGTTTGAATATATTTCTACATAAGGGATTTTTACTGTTTGTAATCCAAATCTATTCTTAAATCTTATTTTAATATTTTCCTAATTAAGTTAATTTTTATTCATACAGTTATATATATATATATATATATATATATATATATATATATATATATATATATACAAAATTTATAAATGTAGATCCTCAAATTAATACATCCAATATATCTCTATATAATACAAGATAGATAAAAAGCAAGATCT
>Ga0123342_1002498_pt1 | contig 30552 bp, 20 predicted proteins | sample Turbeawhitnodule_FD_89960 | JGI IMG/M metagenome (GOLD analysis project Ga0123342, IMG submission 89960) | Root nodule microbial communities of legume samples collected from Mexico - Turtle bean Mexico white nodule | ecosystem: Host-associated > Plants > Roots > Nodule | place: Mexico: Nepantla... | reverse complement strand
ATATACATCATGAGTGCCATGTCCTTATCACAAACACTTGGCGGAATTGAAAGGAAAGCAAGAACAAAACAAGAACACAAATAGAAACACAATTGAAATGTGTAAACTGAAAAACTGGACAGAATTGAATCAAAAAATGAATCTACCGATTGAAATCATCAAAGGAACAAGATGCACCGAATAGAAACTTAAAACAGCACCTAGAACAAGAATAAACGGTAGAAATTGAAGAACAAGCTAAACTACCGATTGGAAATGAAAATGGAGATGAAAGAAGATGAAACTTATGTGGATGAAGAATTGAATGAGATGGAGTTGGAGATGAACATGCCACTTGGTGATGGAGCTCCAAGATGAGTGTAGAAAGCCGCCACTTGAAGCTCTCCAAAAGCTCACAAGATAAGACTATGGAAGAAGGAGAACCAAATCTCACAATTCTCTCTCAAATTGAGTAGAGTTTCTCTATATCAAATATCCAATCTGTATTTTACAAAGGCAAGCACCTCTATTTATAGCCTTAGAGGTGCTGAAATGTGAAGCTAATCAAATTCAAATTTCCCTCTAAATGACACTCAAATTGGCGCCAACTAGAGAATGAGGAAAGTGTGACTTCCTTTCTAGTTTTGGCACCTCCTATATTACGCCTACACTCTCCCCCTAAGTCACATGGACAATGTGACTTTATCTAATACATTTACACCTATTTATTTAATATCCACACCACCTACAACTATACAAGAGTAATTCAAATGATGCTCTTTTATTTAATGCTTGGCCTTGCCCCTCATGGTTTGGACTTAGGCTTTCTTGGGCTTGGGATTTGGGCTTGGGCCTCATCTTTTTGCAAAGACTAATAAGAAGAACTTTAAATACTTTGGCCCTTGTCCATTTCTTCTATTGATTACATCTTTTTTATTCTCATCAGATCCCGTAACTTACAATAGTTTGAATCTGAATTATTGATGGAATAGTTCATGCCAAACACTTTAATTCCCTCCCTAGATATTGAAATCTTTGGATGATTTGATTTAGTTCAGAAGATGAAAGATTTTCCCAATAGCATTCAACTTCTAAAAGCAATAATAGTGATCCCTCACACGTGAAACATTAAGCATAAAATCAAACCAATTGAATTGAATCATTCATGCATTTATAAATTAGAGAGTACATAAATTTTACATTTTCTTTCAATCCCAACGAAAAGGAACTTAGCTACTCATATTAATGAATACAAGACAGTGAAAGTTTAAGTAAGTTAGCAACTAAGGACACATTGAACTAAATTTCGCTATTTTGCTTCATCTTCTCCTTTTTCCACCATTTCTCCAGACCATGGCCTTTTCTATTTATAGTGTTGAGTTCTTGGCCTTGTTTTGCATATGAATCGCTTAACACATAGTGGATCTATTCAACATATTAGCTTTCTTCAGCTCAAGGAATCTTATGCGCTCAGCTTCTTTCTAGCCTAACTCAGTGAATTAGCCTTTGTTGTCCACAAGGTTTCCTTTATGCTTAATAGTTCATTGCCTTTGCTTAGCATATCAATTCATTAGACTAAGCTTCTCTTTGGTGCAGATTTGCTCAGTGCTTCTTTAGGTGCTCAGTGCTTGGAGGCTATTCTTTCATGTCCTTTTTGCCATCAATCCACTCAGCACTTAATGCATGCACTCAATGGATGTTCTACTTCTCTCCCTTTAGGCTTAGTTTCTATTTTTCTTTCATTTCCTACAATATTTCACCAAATTTCACATGAGATTATACATGCCATTATAATTAGCATTTTAAGTGGGAAGAAGTTCAATTTATATTATTTTATTTTGAATTTACCCAATTTTGGCTCCTAAATCAATGTAATAACTAAGAGCAATTGGCACATATCAAACTTCCCCCTAGATCCTTTCTTGCCCTCAAGCAAAGAACACTTGTTCCTTCAAGTAATATTTCTACTAGAGTTAAACAATTTACTAAATTTCAAAAGAAGGATAAAGTTGCACTTCATCACACCTTATCTAATTTCAACACAACTTTATCATTATTTCGCAATTATGTGGTTGTAATTTATTTGCTTCCCATCCCAACTAAGTGTTTCACTAAAGTAATCATTTCAGTACCCAAAAATTGTTTTGTATATAATTTATAACCTCCATTTATACACATTCATCTTCAATCACTAAGGTCTAAATTTGGCTTGTAACTTGGCTAGGCTAAACAAGAAATATGGGTTTTTCTTGGATTACAAATCCATTCATTCATTAGGGTGAGAGATCATAGTATAGTATGCACATAATTCTTGTCTCCAATTATTTCACAATTTAGCTTGGTAGCCTTGATATGATTTTTCTTATTGTATTGGTGTCAAAATTTTCACTTAGTCATTTGGCTATAATTTTTCTCTTTTATGATTGAGCATTTTCTTTTCTTGATACTAATTTTTCTTTCTTTTTCATCAAACTTTCAGTTCTCTTTTCTATGTCATAGCCTAATTATTACCTTGCCATTCATTATTTTTCTACATATACTACTACTCTCTTTCCTTAATGCTAGGAAGGGTAGGATTTTAGTTTTTTTTTTTAGGTTCAAGTATGCACAACACAACACAACATATTAATTGGCTAAGACTCAATAAGGAACAACATATTCATTTTTCATTTCAGGTTGGCTTTTTTCTTTAGATTACCAATTGTAAAGAAAAATATGCCTTGATCCTTTCCAAACTTCTTGTGCTTAATAATAGTCCAAAATTCAACACAAAACCATGAGTTTACCTAATATTGATCCTTGCCACTCTTTGTCATTCTAATAAACCTTTAGGCACTCTCACTGGATTGGACTCCACCTTGTGCTTTCTTTATTGTGTGAAGTATAGCTTCATGTTTCCTATCTTTTTCATTTCATGGACTATTTTTCTCTCGTGACAACTATATGAATGGTCACAAAGTTTGGCTTAAAGCTAGTTTTGAAAATACAACATATTTTTTGAAGCTCGACCAAAAATATAATCAAAGCTAAAGTTCAAAATCTAGCTCAATCATTTTGTAAATTGAATTCCCGAACTTGGGGGTTTGTGTACTACTCAGTATCAAAAAATAATAATATAATATTACTCATCTTTAAAGTGGGATAAAACCATCTATACATATGAATAACTCAGATTTTCTTGAAACTAATTATGTTACAATTGACTAATCAGTCCAATATTTGATAATAGACTAATCAATCCAAAAGTCTATAAATATAGTTTTTTCTCCGGTTAGTACTTACTTAATCTCATTCATTCACTTAAATGTTCATTTCTCTTTCTAAATTTTTACTAACTTGAGTGTTGAAAAATCTTTTGTCGATGGATCACCACTCAACACTCCATCAATCCAATAACCCTTCAGTGGAAAGATCAACTCGTCTAAAAGCTTATACATCTACCTTAAACGGTTCCAACTCAATTTTGGTATGAACAAAAACTATTATATAGAAAATGAATTAAAAACTTTAGATAACATAATTATTTTAAAAAAAAATACAATATAGTTAAAAAAATAATTATCTTATTGATATTAAATAATAAATATGTTACTTAAATAAATTATATACCTAAAATTATAGGTATCTTAATTCTAAATATTTATTAGTCTTGTTTATACTAGTTAGTACTTTTTAATTTTAATATTAAACTAGTTATAGTTAATAAGAAAGAATAAAAAGAAAAAAAAAACACAATGTCATTTAAAACAAAGGATTTTTCCCAAGAACTATAACCAAAAAGTGTCATCTATGAAGAAATTAAAAAATATTTAAATATTTTTTATACTTATAATTTTTTTTTATAAAAGCTTTTATATTAGAATTATTATGCAACTTGACATATGACTTAGACTAAGTAACAACAATCATCTCACATCATATAAAAAAATATTATTAAAAAAAATATAGAGAGATTAAACCAAAATGTATATATTAATAAAAACGATACATAGGTACTATACTTATTCCTAAAAAATTCTAAGCATACTACAATTTTTATTCTTATGTTTTACTCACCATGTAATTATGCATATTTATTCTTAATTATTGTTAACAAGACACACAGCATAAGCATTGCACAAATTTATTGACATACAACAAACACTCATCACAAAAAAATATCATTATTCCCAATAAAATCAATTCTGATCGATTGATATTATGAACTCATAATGTCAGAAAAAATGGACAAGGCTGTTTGTTATTGTACACAGTCTCCATGGTTGATGAGGCTGCAATTCCTAAAATTACAAGTATACAAGCAGCAAGGGATGACCATCTCAATCAATTTTCAGAAAGCACAATAACACCAGCATGAGAAAAAAATGCTTTAACCTTTTCCTCGTATATATATAGCGAAATTGAACAAAATTTCAGAACATTAATAAAGATGGCTAGAGGACAGCTTGCCCTCCAAAATTCAAGTTCAGCTTGGCCTCTTCGCTCACAAACTGGTTTCTTCATTCAATCAAACTCGCTTCAAGTACGTTAATATGCCTAAGCCAGCAACAAGTGCAGCTCCAGCTGCAGCAGCACTATATGCAGAGGCCCATGCATCTGAGTAAGCATAACTTCCTGAACGAGAAGTTTTCACATTACCCGGTGGTCCTGCGTAGTCTAAATGCAATTTCAACCCCTACAACATTCAACCATCTGAAATCAAACTCTTTTCAAGACAGACTTATACTTTATAAACATCTTTACCATAAATGACAGGTCCAAAATCTACATCACCGGAATTCTACATTTTAGTCCCAACATATATATTTTGTACTTTTGGTCCTTATATAAAAATTTCCCAATACTTGTAATTCTAATAAACAAGAGGGACTAAATTGTAAACAATTTTCATATGGTTACTACAATGTAGTCTCTTTAAAGTAGGGATTAAAACAAAAAAGCAATATTGAACATGGAACTAAATTTATAACTTAACCTCAATTAGATATCCGTCATCTTTCTCTAAAAGATTTTCTCAGATCTACAAATCTAATATTCCCTTTTCAATATTAAAAAAGGAGACAAAACTTCCTTCAGGACTTCAGACCCGCAGACAAACCTAGCATACCTTCAAACCAGCTGTCTTTGCGTGATCCACAGCAACTGCAAGATCACTGTCTGAAGCCAATACAACTTTATCGTGATCTTCATCTTCATACTAAAAAGGAAAATACAACCAGCTTACCTTAGTAGAGGGTAAATATACAATCTCAAGAAGAATATAAAATAGTCTTGAAAAGTACCAAAATTTGAGGTATATTCTTAGGATCAATATCATCACCAAGTCTCTGAAGGATTGAAGTTATAACCTCCTTTATGCTCCGGGTATCTGAACATGCAAGCAACCATACAAACAACTCAACTGATAATACAAAACATAATTGTCTTGAAATAAGCTATTGCATGCAAGTTATCAGAGAATGTAGGCATTCCCTGAAAACAAAAGTCAAGCAGACAAGTTTGCCTCAGTTATTACTACAGAGCTAACTGCCAATATGTACATGCAATCCAATCACATTCAAGTGAAACTTATAGAAGGATTATATACGAGCATATATTGAAATCATCAGTTATATGCTGTCAGAGATAGAAAGAAATTGCAGAAAAAATGTTGATGGTAACATGTGATAGTTTGCATACCACATGTGAATCTGTGCATTCTGCCCTTTTTATCTTGTATTTTGAAGGAAAATGTATTAGCCATGCTTGATGAAAGATAAGGAATGGACCTCCCCGTGTCTCCTCCATCAGAAGCCAATTTCAAGGAACTGTCACTGGTGCATTATCATAAGTGTGTAAGTAAATAGAAAAATACGAAAATATTTTTCGAAATAACTTAGATGCAAATAACCTTCGTGTATCGTCATCATCATCATTTGGAGTTAAGGCCATGGCTGAATCCCAAAATCTTTGCATCAAGGTGGTTGCAGCTTCATTATTCCCAACCTGTTAGTGGAGGAAAATGATATCATCATTACTTAGAAACCTATTTGTACCCATCACCAATGTTTTTTAAATTTTTTAGTCGTATTCCATTAGGTATTGCAGATGTTTTGGTCAATCAAATTTCATCTCCCTTTTTCTTATCTACAAATCCTATATATACTCTTATGAAAATTGTGTAAATGAAAAAATAAAGATGTAAATTAGTTGCCTTAGATTTAATCATTTGTAGCTGCTGAAAAGCTTTCAGATTTTTAAATTTCCAAGCAGCTAAAAAATTGGGGGTGAAAACCAAAATCAAAACTAGAATTTTAACAGTTTAAGAAAAAAAGAGTGGACAATCAAGAACTCATAATTTCTGTTGAGGTATTACCAATTCATGAACAGTAGATGAGCCTACGTTTAATAATATCAACAAAAACCAAATCAAGAACATGTCACAATATTTTATTCAAGAATCATTCTAAACGCTATGTCACGAATAAAGCCATTTATCCCATTTTCATGCAACATGGATTTAATATTCTAGTCAACAATAGTATAGTAGTGGATTCCAAAGTCCAAGATAGATAGATAATACACCTGACTTACTGTCGCCACAGCAGCATGAGTAACATGGATCACATCGACCACAGCAACTACATTGCCATCTGTTTTCAACCACCTAAACCAAGTTAGAAAAAAGGTTGAAGCATATACCCGTTAAATATTCCCTGTCCCATATGTAATGCAATTAACATTACCTCTATCAATCACAGGAAGATGCAAAAATTTTCCGTCATGCATAGTGTGAAGTGCATCAACAATGGGCGTATCAATTACTACACACTCTGGATTTGGAGTCATGACCTGCATATTTATCAATAAGAGCAACAAGAAAACGATGAACACTCAAAATGACCAACTTTTTATCTAACACGATTGAAAACATAGGATCTTAAACATTACTAGATATAGATGCTGCAGAATCAAAGAATGGAAAAGGAAAAGTAAAGTAAACTGCTCATTCTAATGAATGTAAAAATAAAAAGTACCTTCTCAATGGGAGTTGATTCAGGAGAAAGATTTTGTGCAATTACCCGCAACAAGATATCTTTCGAACTGAAATTTTTAAGCAGCCATCAAAATATTCTATGCGTACATAATGAAAGTTGGGAGAAAGGCAAAAAAATTTCAGGAAAAGAGGACTTCTGGTCATGTCAGAGACCACAAACTTACGTAAAGATGCCACGAGGTTTGTCATTAACTGTCACAACAGCACAACTCTCATGAAATTCAACCATCTTCTTTGTTGTTGTCAGAACCGAGTCTGTTGGAGATACTGTTACAAGCCTAAAAAGAACCATTATCTGTTAAAGTAACTTGGATGTAACAAAACATGCAGACAGTTTAAAATTTATATAATTTTTTCAACTCCAACAAAAGAAGGTATTACCTACTTTGAATTCTCAGAAATGATTGTAGATAATGATGGCTTGAATATTTGCTCCCGAAGAGTTTCAATGAATGATGTATTGGACTCTGTGCAAAGGCCAAATTAGAATAATATACAACTTAATATTAAAAACTGTGAACATAACTAATCTCTAACTGTTTTCCAAGTAAACTACGACAGAAATCAAAGAAGAAAACATGAAAAAAAATGGTTGACAAAGCAGAACCTGATGTTCCCCAATGTTTTTCAACGCCTTCAACGGCTGCTGCAATTGCTTTTCCTTTCTCAGCTGCCCTTTCCATACGGGCAATGGCATCATGCAAACACTTTGCTATGTCTAGTAAAGCCAAAACTTCTCCATTCTCCACCACAGGTAAATGTCTGAATCTCCCTGTCAACAAATATCAGCCATGTATTCAAAAGGCAAGATATAGAACAATAACTAACTGGAAAAGTTTAGTGTTTCTCCATCTATACTACCGTGCACCATCTTTTGAAGGGCTTCCGCAGCAAGAGTTTCAGAAAGGACAAATACTGGATTCCTAGTCATGACTTTGGAAACTGGAGTGTTTTCAATGTTAATCTCTTTGGCAATAACTCTTGTTGCTATATCCTTTATTTAACCACAAAATAGAACATGAAGCTATGTAAGTTAAAACTGCAGAAGTCCAGGCATGGACTCAACTTTAATTTTTTCTTATTAAAATTTGAGTAAAACATGTATGAACCAAACCTTGTCCGTGAGGATTCCACAGAGTAAAGCATTAGAATCAGTTAGTAATAAAGCATCCACTCTACGGGCGGCCATTCGACGACATGCTTCATAGATGGTTGTTGTTTCAGGTACTGTCAGGGCCTTTGTAAGTCGCAATGATTTCACTGTCCGCTCTCCTGCTAATGCCCTGATCCAATTTCATGTACAAACGAGGGAACATCCCATTATTTAAATTGATAGGACTTTCAACGAAAAATCTTCTGTTCTTTCTTAGATATTTATGAAGGACCTATTGCTTAAAAATAACTCTATTTGAGTGCATTTAACAACTCCTGAAACGAATTCAATTTTCTCAAGTCAACCTTGTAGGCATCAACTGATCCCTTATGAAATATGAAATTAAAGAAAGCAGATTGTTATCTATATAGCCATGTCATGATCATCAACCTATGCAACAGACTCAAATCTATAAGGGGGAAGATGAGAAATTCTTGTATGGACATAAATGTCAAGGCATAAATCTACTTGAAAAAATAAATTATTCCAGAATTCAATTTGTTTGTACTTATTTTACGCCTGCTTAGACTTTAACAAGATGATACATAAAAAGCGTTCTTCAATCAAGTAAAGTTGGTGGTACAATCATAGCAACCGACCCCAAACCAGTATATTATCAAAGTCAAAGTCCTTTATTCTCATTATTGTAAACCAACCACTCGGCCAATCAGGCAAGATTTTGCAAAGCCTCGTTTGTTTGACGTAGACACTTTGAAAATACCGAGTTTTACAATTATGGCAACACAACCCAAATAGCTGCTCAGAAAGCGATAATCATCGGCAGACCACAAAAATAGCTACAGCTATAAAATCCATAATATTTCAAATTATTACAAGGTTAGCACTTTAAACAATAAACACAGAGCAGATGAAATCAACAAGCGCACGCAAGATAAAAGGATTTTCTTATAAAAAAAAAGTCAAAAAAATAATAATTTAAGGAAGATTAAGATTCAAATTAACGATGCGATTAATTTGGGCATGGTAGCAAAAACATATATTATTTGAGCGGCGTAATTAACAAGAAAGATAGTGAATAAAAACAGCATACACAGGTGGGAAAGAGGTCATTGATTTTCGAGAAGTAACGTGAGACACTCCTGATTCGGAGGCTTTCCTCGTCGAAGAAATACTCCTTCGTGAGGCACCGGTTTGACTTGCCATCTTTCCTCTGTTCCAATATCGCTGCGACAAAAAAAAAAGTTAAACACATAAAATCGGTCAGAAAACAAAGAGTATAAAATTGAAGTCTAAGAGAGTCGTACAAGCAAGCTACAGCTCCGAATTGAAACAGATTGATTGAGTTGGAATGATGAAGTTGAATTGGAGGCGGCGCAGGGTTTGATGGCCGGAAATACTGCCGGAAAAAAGGGTTCCCACCAGCGAGGAAAAACGAGGGGGAAATGAGAGAGGAAGAAGGCAACCCTAGAGAGAGGAGAAAGGAAGAAAACAGAGAGTGAGAGATTGAGAAAGAAAAAGAAGATTTCCACGATTCTGGTATGTAGCCAATAGAAGACGTGCACGTCACTTATCCCTTCTTGGTTGGAAATTGGTAATAATAACAAAGTAATAAGTAATAAAATAACAACCTTTGACTACCAAAGTCATGATGAATTTTTCACGTGTCAGTGTGATGTACTATTTTTAGTTAAAATGTCACTGCGAAATGTGGCATCCAAATTCTTTTGAAGACAATTTAGAGAACTGATTAAGAATAGAAAATACATTTTTTCATTAAAAATGTATATTGATATTGAGAAATAATCAAATTATTCTAACACATTTTTTTTTATCAATCAATATCTTTATATAATAATTGATCAAAATTACATTCTATATAAATTGATATCATTTTCAATAGTTATATATATATATATATTCTAATACATTTTAATGTAAGTTCAAATAAAAAAATATTTTAAATCTTTTAGTCGATATATACCTTACAAGCATATAAACCCATTTTTAAGCCAATTGGAGAGGAATATCAAGGTGATGATGATGTTCCCAGGTTGAGTATGGTAGTATTTGAATAAATTTATTATCTAACCTATTTAAAAAAATATTAGTTTAGATTAAATTGAATTAATTAGAACAAAATTTAAAAAAAAACATTCTTTAATTTAAAGTTATAATTTTTAAGTATCAATATAATTATACACAATTTTATAAAAATTAATTTAAAACTTTAGTTAAGACAATAAGTTAAGTTATAAAACAATTGTTTAAATTAATCCTACATAAAAAGGAAAACATAATATCATTTATATATAACATAAGTATAAGAGGAAAACATAGTATCATTTATATATAACATAAGTATAAGAGTGGACATTGGTTGAAAATAGAGAATCATCAATAGTAAACTCATAACTCAACTCTTATATAAGATGGCGGATACGAATTTGACTATCTCATCTATATTTTAAAAGTAAAAGTGCATCCTTATTTACATCTTTATGTCTAATGAGTATGAATTGTTTATCACTTCCTCATCCCCATTGGAAATCATGTATCCACATACCCATGTTTGTATTTGTTTCTTAATGTTTCAAATATTAATTAAATAAGTTTTTTATAGAGTAATGATACATTGACACCACTTGTATTCATTTGACACCAAAAAAATTATTATTTTATTATAATGTAATACTTTATTCCAAAAAACGATTGTAGAGTGGTTGTTTTGTACTATTAAAGTATCAAACAAACTTTGTTCAAAATAAAAATCACCGCAAGGTAAACATGATATTATAAAATATTCAATGTTAAAAGGATACGCATTTTGTTTTTCCCAATATTAAATATTAAGAAACAAATTATAATTGTATAAATATCAAATGAGAGTATCAAAAAACAATTCAATAAAGATAAAATAATTATAGAAAGAGTAAAAATATCAAATGTAAGACCTAGAAATAAGTTAGGGAGCTAAGAACAAAAGAATAGTTAATGTACCGATCGGATCGAATGAGCCACGTCACTCCATCATTGATCGACCGACCAGATAATTAACTATATTAAAGAGAAAATCAAAGATAAATTATAAGTATCGTAACATCTTACAAATCAGGGTAATGTCCTTATAAATCTGAGTTGCACCCCTGCTAAATCTGGGAACTATAAGATAAATCAGCTAATACTATTTTATTGAAGATACACATCAAATACGACCCATGAATGAAATAGTTCACTACCAAACACTATAAATAAGTCTTCTATGTAAGAGAGATACACTTTTATCATTTACATCATACACTCTTAATACATAGTACTTACTTTATCGTCGGACAACCTTCTGCAGGTTTACTCCCTATCGAGCATCAAGTAGTTGAAGAGCTAAATAGTTGAAGTTCTAAGAAGCGCAAGAAGAGTGAAAGAGGAAGGACCGAGCACGAGAGAGCGAATACAAGAAAAACAAAGAAGGAGCGATCGAGACATTAAAGACAATTGTTATTATCAGTTCCAGTTCTAGGTACTATCCAAGCCCCTTTTAGTCTATAAAAGTACACTTAATATAAGTTTTTTAAGTTACCTAATAAATTATTACTGTTTTAGTAAGTTAAGACAATGATGAGTATTGAAACGAGTATAGTATGAGAATAAAACAAATATGTACATACTGACTTATCTTTATTTAATTTAAAAAATCAAATTTTACCTATACTCATTCTTGTAAGAATTTTCCATCAAATCTCATTAATATAGATTAATTTCTCATCCATACCCCATTTATATAAAAATGAGTTAGATTGGATTTAGTTAATTATAAAGAAAATTGAACACGGTCTATTTGATCTAAACTAAAATAGATTGAATCTTCATATTACTATATCCAATATTTGTTGTAATGACACATAAAATGGGTATCCATTAATTTCGTATATTATATTAATTATTTTCTTTAACGTGAGTAAGGTAACTCAATTTCATTTCCATTGTCAAAATAGCACGATTTCGTCAATATATCAAGGCCGATTTCAGGTAGAAATATAAACTAGTCAAACAAATTTAAGGCTAGCTTATGAAAAATAATATTTTTAATTAAGTTTGACGGGATTGTTTAAATGGGTCAGAATTAAAGTTTGAATTTGATTTGGCTATAAATTCTTTTAGAAATAAAGACGAGTGATTATTCCGTTAATAATTGTTAGTGATTTTTTAAATATTTAATAGTCTCAAAATATTTAGAAGTGAAGTCAAAAACAATTTAAATATTTTTTCTTTCTTTAATTAACCTTTCGATGAGTTTGAAATTCCAAAGCCGTATATTAATTGAACCTAATAATCTCGATGAGTTTCAAATTCCAAAGTCGTGTATCAATTGAACCTAATAACATGAAGTAGAAACATCTCGTAATTAAAAACACACTCATGAAAGAAAGTGAAGTAAAATAATTAAAAAAAAAATTGATTTCAGGTATATGTTAATGCCGGTGATAACATCTTTGATAATAAAATGGGATTTGAAAAAAATACTACTAATTTATTTTAAAATAAGACTCCTAAAAACTATTATGTTAGATAAATGAGATGTATGTGTATAAAGTGAATGTGCTTCTAATTGGGGTGGTGGAAGGGAGAGGAGAGGTTGGTGGTAGTGTTGGAGGAGGAAGTGGAGTTGAGGTTATTAATGGAAAAATAAAAAGGTGGTGGAATCCAAAGTTTCTTTCTCAATCCACATACTATTATTATTCACGACTAGTTTTGTCTTGACTTTTCAAAAATTGGACAAACATAATTTTAAGGTTAGAAAATTCCCTCCTAATATTTTAAGTTCCCTTCCCCTATTGTCTTCAGAATTTCTTGGCATATGGATTTGATGCAATCACTCATTGTTGACCTAAGAAATCAAAATATTTTCACAAAAGATTTTGAAGTCCAATAAGAGTAATGAAAGATTTTCACAAATGTTTTTTATATTTTCAGCAAAAAGAAAATAAAAAAGAGAAACTAACACATTTTTTAACTCAATTCTTGAAAATTTTATGTAAACTCTTGGTGTGCTTGCTTCTAACTGGTTCAAATCCTCCTTGAACTCTCTTTGTCAACAACTACAAAGTGAATATTCTTACTTTTTGAGTCTCTGCCAAACTATTGGATGACTTGTTCATGTATAAAATCTTTATGTAACAAAGTGTTAGTACATCCAATTTTTTTGATCTTCTATGTACCAAACTTTGATAATTTAAAACTTTATCTTAATTGTAAATTCACTCTCTAAATATTGAATATATTCTTATTAAACTCTATCACTTCATAAACTCTATCACTTTATGAAAATTAGGAGTATCTTAGTGAAAAGATACTATTTAAAAAAGAATATCACTTTATGAAAGTTAGGAGTATCTCAATGAAAAATATTATTTAAAAAAGAAAGCAGAGAGTGACAATGTAAAAAGTCGTTTATAATTCATTGTAATCATTAGATCTCTTTAAGGGTTGTAAAAGAGAATTAAAAGTAATCCAATATTAAGAGTAAACTAGTACGATTATGTTTATCTTCCCTTTCTTATATACTAGTATAAATATATCTTTTTTCATGATTTTTTTTAAAGTTACCTTTGTCAAAAAGTTTTGAATAATGTCTTTATCTCTGGGACACTCCACGTACATCTCCGTAAGTTTTTTTTTTTAACTTCAACTACAAAAAGTTTCACATCCTTGCATACCCTTGAATCTTTTATAGTGTGCATTTTTCACAAATAATAGGTCTAAAAATGGTTTATTTGACAAATGAGTCTTTTTTTTTCTCAATTAATTTTTTCTACATTTTATAATAAACTTTATTTTTTTTTTATCATTATTGCATTTATTATATTTAATGATACGTTATGTCTAAATGCATAATTGATTTCATTTTGATAATTATGTTCTCTTCTTGACATGTTATATTAAGATATCTTTTTTCACTAATTTTAACTACCTGGGTCATTGTAAACTACAATATTAATTACATCAAAGAAATATTTTATAGTTCTCATTACTTCAATTTGATCACATTTCTTAGCAAAACGATATATTCTTTATCATACTATTATTAGCATTGTAGCCAACACATGACCAATTCATTCCTCAAAAAACTGCTATAGTTATTGTTTATAAGTTTTGTTACTGTTAATCATACCAGTAGTTTTTATTGCCGGAAAACACATAAAACATATAAAACACAAGACAAGTATCACCGAAGAAAAAGTGCAAGAGAAACATAAGATGGATGAACAATTCTTCACAGGTTGAAGGAGGATTGGAAAATTTCCAAAGACTCAAAAGTCATTTTTGAAATAACAAGTTCTAAGTGCATGTTTTTGGTATCATGTCTCGTGTTATGTGTACGAAATTCTTAAAAGCCAAACTACAAAAAAAAAAATGAAAACTCAAGCTAAACCAAGAAGCTTGAGAGAAAAATGTTGAGTTAATTATTCTCATTCCTTAAGCAAACATACACCAAGTCATATAGTAAGGTGCTATAAATTGGATATTTTTGGTTCTATTTCTAAAATAACGATATATTAAATCGTTATCTGGACTGTTTATGTATTTTGTTTAGAGTATAAGAATACATAATGCTTTAATACCTTAAAGAGACAACTATTTATATTCCATTGTTTCATGTGGAGGGAGAAAGATAAATGATTTTTTACATATTAGCTGAATTATCCTTATATTTCTTTTTAGCTTCATATTTTTTTTCGAGTACTTGCCCCATTTTTCTCTCTTCATTCTCTTTCTCAAATCACAGAAGGCATAAAGACTCTTACCTAGAGAGACACATGGAAGGAAAGAGCATAAACAAGAATCTTCAAAATTCATTTATGTATTTATTAGATCTTATAACTCAATCCAACTTCAATATATCAAGTTCCATTTATTTTATAATTTTCAACTCAATCCAATCTAATTTAACTTTCTATAAGATTCATAATTCAATTAAACAAAATTATTAATAATACTGATAACAATAACATGATAATACTCTAACTATTATTTAATTTACTTTATTATTCTCTTAATTAAATATATATTTTAAATATTTAATATTCAAACATATAATTTATTTTAAAAAAATATTTTAGAAAATCTAATAAAAGATTTGAAATTACAATTTTTAACAAAAAATTCAAAAACCTATGACAATTGACACAACTCCTTTAAGATTAAATTGGGTTGAATTTGATTTAATAAAAAGAGAAAAACTAAAATTTCTTTAATTAGATTAAACAATAGTTTGTCCATACTAGAGCCCACACATCCTCAAACCTTTGGTTACCCAAAACAAATGCGCAGGCAAAGTGCTTAGGAAGACAAACACATCGGTAGAGAATACTATGAAGGACAAATTAAGGGTAACCAGGCCATCTAAAGATGGTGGATGAACTTGCATAATAATACATCAGAGAACATTGAATTGTGAAAGCAAACTTCGAAGAGCCACTGAACATTTCATAATAAACCAAAACTCTTTATAACTGCCAGTTAGGACTTTGGCTCCTGAGTAAAAAGAAACCAAGCTATTTCCATAAACTTCAATCCTGTGGAATGACTACAAGACTAAATTTCAATACCGGACTTCATCACATTTTCAACACCCAGCAATCTTTAGGACACGGCTCCCAGCAGAACAATAACTTCATTACATCCTATCCATTCTCACTTCAAGAACTTGTATTTCAGAAAGTGTGGAGACAGTTTCATAATGTTATTATGATAGATAAACAAAACACAGTATATAGAAAAAACATAAATTCCATGACCATTAACTACTAAAAATTATCTGATACGCCCAATATAATCAGATCCATGTTCATGGCAGAGGGTAAAATGGCATCCAACTTAACTAAGAAATTTACACTGGAAAGAAAATATGAACATCTAATCTTCCACAGAGGGAGGAGTATAAGACATTGCCAAGTAGACAGTGCTGTAAACATGCAGACAACAACTAACGGGGCTTGCTCCTTCACATTGACCAATCACAGTGGTACAGGGGCGCACCATTTCTCCACCACAAAATATTCCAGAAACTGGCACTCCAGGAAAATTCTCCAAGAAAGGGGAGCTATCAACATTGTGACGTCCAAAGAATGATTCACCCCGGCCATAACAAGCAAAAATTAAACCCCCAAAAACATTGGCAGCATTGTCTCCATTACCCTTGAAACTCTTAGAATCTCTTTCCAGTGTAATACTCTTGAGGGCATCATGGACCTTGGTTAATGAAGATAAGGCAGTATTGGGATCTGAATAGTAGAACTGAAAGAAATCTCCTGTTTTTATGCCAATGCCATCAACATATAGATACTCTTCATCACCTCTGCCCAAACACAAAAACACAGCCTGCTTGATTACATTAAACTGGGGAATGTTATGGAAATAGAGGTCTCATAAGAGCAAAAGAAACACATGGCCATGTGCCTCATGATGCTAATGGTGACAATTTCGCAAGAGGCTATGGAGAACCATAGATACGTTTTTAAAGGCCAAGGATTGCAAGTAGACCCATAATTTTACATAAAAGGGGAACAAAATTGATTATACAACAAGGAATGTCCAAGTTACAGGAAAAGAAACAAATACAAAAACATCAAATGGCTGTCATAAAAGCTAATAAAAGATTCATTTCCAATGTCAGCAGAAGCATCTTTCTCCTTGTTTCTGTCTAGGAACCATTTTTATGTTTTAAGTGATTTCAATATTGAAGTAATAAAACAATACCATCTATCAAAACACCAAATTAGCTTAGACTTTCAATTATGTTCAAAAGTCTTGTATGCATCCGTATTTCATTCTGGAAAGAATTCATGTTATCTAGGATTGTACAAAAAGAATGTAGGAAATCATGCATATATGCATTTGTCTTTTTTCAAAGAATTTGAGCGCAGATTAACAATTACAATTTAAAAACACCAAACAACAATTAATGAACTAGAAGATTTCTTCTAGTTCCATACACTCAACATCCAAGAATTTAAAGTACAATAATAATTAACACACTGCCAATCCTACAATGGTTTTCCGACATAGCACAAGATTCCCCAAAAGGGTAAAACAACTTTCAAGACTGACAAAATCCAACAATTCACCAAATTTGTAAATGTAGACTACTATATCTTTTAGTTGAGTTGCTTATAAGCAACCATAATTCATCACCTATTATCTAAGCTAGATAAACCAAAATTATCAGCAGTTGAAAATGACAGTGATGGAATAATAGGGTATACCATATAGCACTAAAAGGTAGATGTAGCAAAATTCAGTCCTTTTAAAAAAGATCTTCAAACAAATCCAGAGAATGAGAGAAGAATAGACATTGACGAGGAAATAGAACATCTAAAAGAGTAGTTTAAATCATACCCCACAATTCCATGATATGCAACGCAAGTTCTTGGCATTGGCTTCTCTGCTCCCGTGGAGAACTTCCTATGTTTAATTACCCCAATGTACAAATCAGGAGATTCAATATGATTGTCCAGCTGCAACATTTTTTAAGTTAAGAAAATAAAAACCATATATACAAAGAAATAAAGAAAAAAAAAAGCACAAGCACAAAATATATATCAAATTAGTTTCACAAAACTTCAAGTTGATATGATAACCAAAGAAAAATAATAGCAGCATCAGCCTACATTATCTCTTTTCAACAAAAATAAGCATATCAAATTTAATACCCAAGTGCATCGTGGCATTTTTCCATGACCCATCATCATGAGTAAGCATAAACACATACAGATTATTACTGCTTTAAGAAAAATACGCTGACAAAATACAAGGAAGCCAGGTAGCCTGGGAGAGTTTAGATGCTTAACTAGGCTATTTGAAGTAGATGCAAGAAATTTATTATCTTCAATTTCCTCCAAACAACTTTAAGAATCATATTCAGCTCTCACATTATCATCCCCATAGAAGTTAAAGAAAAGAAAATAGTTTAAGATAGATCAAAATGCAATGTTGGCTTTACTATAGAATACCGAATACCAATAATCAGTTAGAATCTAGCTACGGGAGAGAACGTTACAACAATTGCTTAGTTGGAGAAGTTTGACCGTTTAAGCTTTTAATCAGAAGCAGAGGTAGAAGTGAGAGGCAAAGCTTTTAGCAGTGAGAAAACAAAGCAGTCGTCGTTCAGTTGTAAGATGAAACCCTTGGAGGAAATATATTCAATCGTCAATGAAGATTGCCTTTTTCTTTCTTTGGTACATTTCCCATTTATTATTTGCCGGCTCAAAAAAGGTTTCCACTTATGATGGGAAATTCCAAAATATCCCATCATACTTCAAAAGAAGATAAATTCCTTAATTCATAATATAAACTTCAGCATCACCATTAAAGAAAAGACCAGTTACAAACAAATCCATTAGTGAAGAAACAGTATCAATTCATTTTCTTGCTTTATTTTTCTTTTTTTAAACTGAAATTTTAATAAATTTTCAGGCCCCTTGTGGCATTAGACAAATCAATAATTTAGAAAAGAAAAATGATTCATAGACACCCCAAGCAAGTCGACAGACCCAAAGAAAGAGTATAGATATGACAGGTGATACAAAGAAATTAGTTATTGAAACAAAAAAGTACTTATTTAGAGACAAGGGCTATTTTACTTAATGAATAAAATACCAGTAATGAATGTAATGACCACTTAATAACATGTAATAAGATTAATAAACTCCATAACTTCATGTGTCTAACAACCTCCACCCCAAAACAAACAAAAAGGAAAGCTTTAATTATTGTAATTATCCACTCACCGAGAACAAATACCACTCAACAGTTGTCATTGGAAAAATTCTTCTAAACTTTATGGATAAAATTTTTCATTTATAATTGCTAGAATTCCACTTGGAATAAAAAATAAATAATCACTTACCAAAAAAACTTTTTGCAAAATAATGTCACGTCCATACAAAAAGAATATTATTATTGTTCTTAGCCACTTAGGAAGTGTTTAACCTAACTTATTTTAGGCTTCTCTTCTCCAAAGTAGAAGTTGAGCTAAACAGAACTTTAGGAAAAAGGAGATTTTAAAACGGCAGTTGTTCAATGAAAAAAGTTTAGAAAAGTAGCTTTTAAAAAAAAATAGTTTTAGAACATTAAAGCTGCTTCTATTTTTCTTTGTTTAAAATCTCAAGATCCAAAATCACTAAACAAGAAATTTTAACTAATTAACTTTTAAGCTTATAAATTTATATAACTACCAAATAGATTTTATTTAAATTTAAAACTCTTATTTTAACTTCAAAATAGTTTTGAGCTCCAAGAAGATCAAGCCAACAATACCTTGTGATTCAGAGACTAACTCAACAGATTTTTCCAAATTCCTTCTTAGCTTTATGCATTTAGAATAGAACATCAAAAAATATTCAAAACTGTGTCTAATAACTTCATTGATAATTATTAACCACCTAGGGAGAACAAATAATCAATTCATCAACATGCAATAGTATAAGAACCTCAGGACAGGAGAACCACACCAAAAAACTGCTTCTGTTGGAAAGCCCAGAGCCTTATAAACCCCACACTAGAATCCCATACTTCCAATTCCCATACCTTCCAATCGGACCCATACAAAGTCACTCGCAAATTTCTTCATAAGGGTATTTTATTTATTAGATGAAATCTAACAGTCATTCTTCAAAACTAAGTTTTGACTAGTTCTAAATAATTTAAACTTGTTTTTTCCATAACAAAATGAAATTTGAATTTTGCCTAAAAGTATGCATATAATTTACGCACCAAATTATTGATATCAAGTAGAATACTCTGACCATCAAGAAGTTCCTGTTGCCCTTCCCTCCTGGCAGTTAGCCATGTTGCACCGTCAATGGTGTTTGGTCTAACTGAGGCTGCCTTGTATCTGGGACCCACAGTTGAAACACCATTTGATAATGCAACATGAAACCTAATAGTTCCTGCAGAGAAATCAATCCACAGCAAAGGTAAGTAATTTGTAAAAAACAAACTAAGTTAAAAGAATCGTAAATCATGCCATGTGACTGAAAACAATCACAACAGTACAACAATGCACAAGATAGACTGTTATTCAACATGTTCACACATATAATGGCAAAACAAAAACGAGGAAAAATGATGAAGAAAAAACAATGAGGGTGCTTATCCTATGATGAATGGATACTCCAAAATTGGTGGCATTTGTATTCAATAATGATAATTGGTATTAGGTAAACAACTAAATTAAGCTTTTATTCAATAAATTCTCATCAATTGGGAATGTTATAGAACCCACTAGGTCCATTACTAAGCTTGAGGAAGATGCAATAATAATAGCGGTCTTAGCCAAACGCAAATAAGATTTTGAACTGGGAATACAATCAGCAATAGCAGAAGAGAAGAAATGATAATAGGGCACAAATTTGATAGTGCTTCTTCCAAGTCAACTACAATTCCAGCCTACCACCCCTTTCCCTAGGCTACAACCTCCTATTTTTACTTTATCTCTCTCCAACAACTTGTGCAAACTGCACACCACTATTTCGAGAGAGCAAAATAATTAAAATTTACAGACATGCCTAATCAAACTTGAAGGGCTTCACTTGTCTTTTCTTAAAATTTATTTGATTAACAGTACATTTTTTCTCCTGAATAAAAGATATATGTTCATGAAAGTACAAAAGTTATCACCCCTGTGATCCTTTCAAGGAATAAAAGAAAATGCATTCCTCATTAATGAAATAGGGCAGTATGCACTATATTAGTTACAAGGATTATGTCATGCATCTTGGCAAGGGCTACCAAAAGGATAACAAGACATACCCAAAGACCTGTCTCTGTCCTGAGCAAATACGAGAGCAACAGCTTCTACATTTCCTTTTTTACTACAAATGATTCTAGAATCATTCCCACTTTTGTGTACAAAGTCAAAGGAGCCTCTCTCATCACCCACAACGATTGTGTCCATAGGCATGGCATAATCTGAAATAAAAACAAGACATCATTTTTGAAAAAAAATAATGAAAATGAAAGAAGAGCACAAACTTGTGGCTAAAGGGTATAATGCTCTAAATTACATAACACATTGGTACAATACAGTTGCCAAATCTAAAGTCAAGTATCAAATCACCATTATGTATCCCATAGACATTTTACAACAAAAATTTTAGAGTAAGCAGGAAGTTATATCTTTAAGAAGAAAACATTGTGCACATATTAAACCCCAAGAAATAATTTCCTTCCTAGCTTGTTTATTACAGACACACTAAATATGAGATAACCCGATAAACTCCATAGTCTACCACGCAATAGACCAATTTCCTCCTACAACTTTCCTGATAAAGTAAAGAGTAAAAGAGAATATGAAACAAAAGAGCATAATTAAGAAACATAATACATACAGGAATACCAAATTATATGCATATAAGTAATACTCACCCAATTTCTCCAGAACCAATTTCATGTCACTGTTTTCTTCCTATGCAGCCAAATCAGAGTGTTAGAAACATATCCAAGAATTAAATAAATAATGAAAAATTTAATAAAATAAAATAGTAAATAAGTGTGCAGCTATAAACTTACTCCAAACAATATGATCCCAACAGGGAATGGGCGACCGGAGACAATGGCTGAATATTCCTTAATATCCTTAATAAAATTGTCAACCCATGGTGCTTGAGATGACTGGTGGGAAAAATACAGAAAAAGATTAAACAACCCTTATTTAAATGTAACCAATCAATATAAAGATGCAAAAGGGTGCAACTAAGGAACTGAGGTGTGGCAAGATTAGTGACTCACTGGTTGAACCACACACTTCTAGGGCCTTACATGCCTTTCTGGTTCCGAGTTTAGACAAGCACATCTATAAACATCTTATTTAAAAATAGGAAAACCAAATTACTAGCTCATCTAATATGCTAACTGTGATGTTAAACGAGGATCAAATAGTCATAATGTTAGTCTTTGGATTGGGACTCTTCTGTTTTGTAAAGTGTGTAGTTAATAATATGAAAAACCATCGCAAGACAGACAAATATTTTACTCTCACGTTCTTTTTATGTTCCTTAACACCTTTGTACAAGCATTCATTTTCAAAATTTCTTACTATCTCAATCTCTCTCATATTACATATTCAATTTCTGAGAATGCACAAGTCCAAATTCTTAAAGGGGTTTTACTACCTTTGGTGGCCGCCGCAACGGCACAGCTTCAACTTTCAATCCAGGCAAGTAGCCAACAGTCAAAACTAAGCCTTCGTTTATAAACTTTGCATATGCTTCCCCACCAAAGCCACTAAAAAGGGCACCCCATTTGACCTACATAAATCACCCTGCGTTTACTCGAGTTCAGTAAATCTCTACCACAACAGAAAACAAATATCAAACCCAACCTCTTTAAACTCATCAGTAACAGCATCCCTTCCAATAATACCATTTGCCACGGTAACAATAACAGGAATATTAGATCCCAATGACTTTCTAATCTGCAACATAAGCAATAAGTCAATTGATTAATAAACACAATAAAGCAAAAAAATTAAAAGAGGTGTTAGGTGTCAATTCCTTACAAGCTGCAGAGTCCTGGAAGTGCAGAATCCAGTTCCAGTATTAGCAATAGCAAAATGTGGTCGAATTGGCTCCGACAGAACCCTTTGCACAACCTCATTCACAGCATCCTATTCGAGATTGTAAAGCGTTAACCGGCGTCATTCCGTAGGTTAATTACCGAACCCTAATGATCAAATTGTGAGATAGAAAGAGACGTACGGGGAGCGAAGGGTTGATAGAAAGCGCGGAAGAGAGTTTGGGACGAGAGAGGATGCGATTGCAGAGAGAGTTCCATGCTTTGCTGACGCAGGCTGCGGAAGCGAATGGTAGAGCAGGAAGCCTCGCTAGAATGTTCTGAAGAAGATCCTCATTCAGCATACTCAAGCTTGTGTTCACATCGCTTGAAGCTTTAACCTTCGTGCTCGATTTTCGCGACGACGATGGCTTCTCCATGGCGGTTCAACACCATCTACGTGAACATCGCTCCCCAATAGAACGCACCGGGAAGGAAATGGTGAAACATTTCTCACATGGGCCAACGATTGGGCCTTGGCCCAACAGAAATCTTTCTTTACAAATTATTAAATTTATCATATATATGTTAAATGATATTATAAAATTGTATTATAATTCTTGTATGCAGTTAATTTCCATTAAAAATCATTTTTCTCCCATTTTAATAATTTTTGTTTTTATTTTTTATACATGTGTGTTGCATTTTACAGAAAATAAAATATACAGATTTACTTTAAAGAAATACAATATAATATATATAAATATGGATCGCGTTCTTACTACTTTAATGTCTTTATAAAAGAAAATAAATATGTTTATTAAGAATTTAACACCTACACACATGATTTACAACACATAATATATTTAAATTTAGAAAATTAAGATTGTAATATTATTAATAAATAATATTTTATTATATTTTTACCACAAATAAAATAAATTATAAACTTCTTCACTTAATATATTTCTTATATTTTCAAAATATATTGTTAAAACTCAAAATTCCGATGAAGAAAAAGACTTCTTAAGTTAGATATTTAGGGTTAATTACATAAAGTAAAAATTCAACATGGATGCATGAACGTGAATTTATTTCAAATAAGTGAATTTCTACGTCGGATGATGCACTGGTCGACGTGAATAGATATTAGATAAAAAAAACGTTATAAATTTATATTGAATCCACTTTTTTAATTTAATTGACTTTGACTTAAAACCAAAACTTGAAATGTAAAAAAAAATATCAATACACATGTACATACAAATAAATCCAAACATTTCAACAAAAAATTCAATAAAAAATTATCTAATTTAACCTAAAAATTAGCTAAAGAAGAAAATATTGTTAACTACATTTTTTTTGTGTTGGAGAAGGATAGTTGATTATTATTGTCTTATTTGTTGGATGTTATCTTGAGACAATGAATATTGATCACCGAAGATCTGAAATGTTTGACTCGCGTTATTATGCAATAGTCATAAAAATAAAATACAACTCAGTAAATGTTGAAATGTGTTACTTTAGTTCCTGAGTCAATAATACTCGTCCAAATGATGGTTCACATCCAATACTTAATATAGTAGCTACATTGGAACAAATCAACTTTCCTATTAAAAACAAGTTCAAAAATTATTTCCACGTAACTTTTAAATAAAATAATTATTGTATGTATTAAAAGTTGTCTAACCTTAGAATACATGAATTACAATGACCTTGTTTTGCTCTTTCCCGTTAAAAATGTTTGTGTTAGTCACAACTTTAATTACAGTAAAGACATATGATAGTTTAAATTCATTTATACTTATTTAATGTAAAGAAAAATGTTAACTTTACTCTTGTTATACGCTTTTCATTTCATGCTTGGGTTTTCTTTAAAGTGAACAAAATCACACTATTATGTAACCCCTAAGTATAATTACAATTAACTGTCAATGGGACCAATAGTGAATGACAAATAATTAGTTATATAATTAGCACGATTTTGAAAAATACAAGTTAGAAAACTAACACTTCAATGCATTTAGTCAAGTAAATATGCCTCAGTGAGTCATTTACCCATGTTTGCAATTATTGTTGGATCTGAACTTTTGTGTTCCCATATTTTTGCATGGATTAAGGCTCAACAAATTCATATATTTCAGATTTGTCTTGCTCCACACTCAATTTTTCCATGTACCTAACATAATAAATTATAATTTAAATGTAATTATTATATGTGAAAAAAAATACAACATAATATACAACATAACATAATATGACTTCATGGCCTATAGTTGTATCACTAAAATGTTTAACATGGAGGTTCCCCTAGCAACCTCCACTATGTTTGGTAAGGAAATATACAGAGGAATAACAATAGTATTGAATCCAAATACTTTGTTGTCCCACTACATTTGCAAGGGTATCCTTTTCAGCCTGGATAATTAATATGATCTAGAGTGGTTAATGTAATTTTGGATTTTCTTATAATTTTTTTATATTTTATTTAAGAGTACTAAAGGCTCCACTTGGAAGAATATGAAGGATAAAGAAAATGGATAGATTTGCATCATAAGCTCATGAAAATATATCATCTAATGTTATTTTCTACATGTTGGGGAAGACAAGCCTAGTTTGAAGATAACATATAAGAAGTCCAAATTCACATGACTTGGAAGAAGCATTGATGGACTCAAGTAGTTGGGCATAATAATTGCTTAAGCTCATTTTCTTCAGCATTAATGTAATTTTTGTTTCTTTTTATTTAAATCTTCAAGTTGTCTTTTAAGATGATCTAGGTCAAATTTTTAGTGTTCTTAAGCTTTTTAAACCAAAATGATTAGTAGTCAAGGTAGTGAGGAGTGATAACTCTCAATTTTCTAGATTAATTGCATTTCCTTGAGGTTTCTTTCGTTGTTATTTTCTATTTTTAGATCAGATTTGTATTTTCTCCAAAATAATAGAGTTTTTACAAAAATGTTATAAAAAATGCATTTTATAGCTTATATTTTGCTTGAATCATCTAACGAGTGCTTTGATCATTTGAAGGAATAATTTTTAAACTAATTTTGACCTTGGAAGCTTGAATGAAGGTGTTGATGTAATGAAGATTGGAAACCAAAACTTAAAGAACAAAAATTATGGAGAAACATGATATAGACAGTTAAAGGTCAGCAATCAACCAACATTAGATGGTCAATACTGGCCGAAGAAGAAAGAAGCTAAAAGAGTTAGTTTAGATCAGTTGTGTGGGCCCGATTCAATGCCTACCCACTTGTTAAGTCTTGAAACTCTATAAATAGAAGCAAAAAAATCATTAATAAAAGATAGTTAGTAGTTAGAGTTACATTTTAGTTTTTACAATTTATCATTTTTTGTTTTTGACGTTTTGAGTTCTATGCAATCTATTCGAGTTCTTTTTTATTCACGTTTCTTCTTCTCTTTACTTTTTGCACTTTCTCAGTTCTTCTTTTGAAACGAAATCGATTATGGAAATGGATTTCAACTATTCAAAAACCTTGTTAAATGATGTTATGTTTTAGTGTCTTCTCTTCAAAATCTTTCCAAAACTTTGTTTTCGATTGAAAATGGGTTTTTAAGGACAAATGAACCGATTGGCTATATGTTTTCTCCATTATCAATGAATCTAGATTTAGGTCCCTTGTATTTGATGTAGAAAAACATTTAACCATGGTTTCGGTCCCTATTTTCATTCTTGAATTGGGTTTCATTTTTCTTTACTTCATTTCTATTAAAATCGTGTTTGTTCACATTTCTGTCATTTACAATTGAATTTTATATTTTTCTTTTATTTTTAATACATTCTGAATCATTCTTGGTGTACATTTCATCAGGCCTTATTTTACGTTTATAGTTTTTACGCTTCTGCAATTTACTTTTCTGCCCTTTACATTTTTAGCTATTTACGTTTCCTGTAATTTACTTTCCAACCTTTCATATTTCTCAAAATTTAAGTTTCAGTCATTTACATTTCCTTGCAATTTACTTTTAGATGTTATCACTTTTTATTTTTTTACGTGCTTTCTAAGTGGAATTATTCGTTAACGATTGCTAACTAACATGTTTAACAATTATACTTAGTTCTTTTTAATTCATTTTACTTTTTGCAATTTAGTTTGTTCTTCACTAGTGATGCAATCCTAGCTTGCATTGCTATAAGTCTTTTGTTTTGTATTTGGGGGTGCGAAATTTGGTGGGATTGGATGGGTAAATGAGTGAAAGAAATTGTGAAGTATTGGTGTATGGAGAATGATAATGAAGCTTAAGTGAGGTTAGGCCAACTCCTAAGAAGATTCAAGAAAAACACTAATAGAAGTGAAAACTTGAGAGTGAGAATTTGAAAAGAAATGAGCTATCAACTTGGGAAACATTTCATTATCAATTCAAATCTCATTTACAAGGGGACTAACACTTGTATTTATAGTGTTATGGGCAGCCAAGGTGCAAGCTTTAACCCTAAAAAAACTCTTCAGATGGTTTAGAGTTGCATTGGATCCAAAGAGGCCCAATTGTAACTCTAGTTAGACTCTTTCTTTTTCTATTTACACCCTACTCTAATAGGCAAAATTGGCCTAAAACATGGCCCAAGATATTGACCGAAATACAAGCCCAAAATAAAGCTTATACTATTTTGTACAAATTTATAAGACTATGAAATTTGGAAGAATAAGTTAAAAATTAATTCTCCATAAAAATAGAGTTTTATGAACTCCTTCTTTTTCTTCCATTCTTCTAGCCATGACCCTAGTAAAAGGCCCAATATGTGTCCTTCTGGATTGTCCTCCATTAGGCCCTCCCTCTTGAAAAAGGATTTGTCCTCAGATCCTAAATGATGTTCAATGACAACAACCTCTGTTTATTTGTTATTTTCCTCCTGGATCAAATGTCAATCTATAATAGACATCAAACAAATATGAGATAATTTTCTTTACTAAAATAAAATTAAAACAAAAGAAAAGAAAACAGAAATAAGTTCCTTTATTTTTATAAATTTTTTGAAAGAAAAACATAGGACATTTTTCAAAAATATTTTTGTTCACTTTGTGTTTTTTATTGCCCAAGCTAGGCAACAACATCACAAAGTGTTGTTTTTAAGATTTTTGTGAAGAAGAATGAGCATTATATAATTGAAAAGAAGAGTTCAAAGTATTGCAATCCCCCTTTAAGGATTCTTTCTCAACTATGCTTGCAGGGGGTGTCATAAGAGACTCTTCTTCTTTGTGGGTTTCCTCTTCTTTTTCCTTTTGAATCAAACATTCACCTGTATTTTCTGTGGAGGAACAATTTATATCTATATCTGGTTCTTCTCTAGACACAATTTTTTCTTCAAGAACTTCCTCACAAGGTTTGTTTATAGAAGTAAAAATGTTATCAATATTTTGTTCATCTCCAAACAAAGACTTTTCTATTCTTTCCTTTTCTATCATCATTGTTTCTCTCTTTTCTTTCTCTTCCCTATCTTTCCTTTCATTCTGCTCTCTTTCTCTTTTTTCTTTCTCTTCTTTCTTTCTGAGAAGAGCTTGTAATTTTTCTTTAAACTCTTTTTCTCTTCTAGCTTATTCTTTTTCTCTTATAGCGTATTCTTTTTCTTTGTCTACAAATTTTCTTCCTATTCTAACAAGCTCTTTCATTTCTTCTCTAAGCTTTCTTTTTCTATCATATGAAGGCGGAACAAATTTTCTTCTCATACACGCCTTTAAATCACTCCAATACTCTAGTTTTGATGTTGTACCAATTCTATCGTCAAGTTGCCTTTGTTGCCACCAAGACCTGACATATTCTTGAAAACATAGGGTAGCCAAGAAAAATCTAGTATATTCATCCAGTTTGTATTGCTTAAAAGTTTGATCAAGCTTTTTCTCCCATTATAAATAATCTTCAACATTTTTGTTTCCATCAAAGTAGGGAATGTATACTTCAAGCTCTGTAGAATAATATAAATTTCTAAGCTCAAAACACACCCCTTCCTTTCTTTGATAATGGGAGTTATAAATATTTCTTCTATAAATAGGTCTTTCTTCTTCAAACCTTTTGTCCTTATTTTGGTTGAAAACCATTTTGCCAAACATTTCTTTTATCTCATCCCATTTTCTATCTTTATCTTCTTTCAAAATTCTATTCTCCTCTCTCCACCCATAGGCATCTTCTTGTTCCCTATTACTTCCTTGTACACTTGATGCATGTAAATGATCACTCATTTTGAAATTAAAAAGAAATGATTTTCACACAAAAAAAATATCTCAAATGAGTGATAAAATATTTTTACAAATAGGTAGACTTGGTGAAGTTTCAATCAAGGTCAACAAGTCAAACTGTCTCCAAGTTCACTCCCAGGAAAGATGAGTGATTCACTAGGAGTGCTTAAATATCAAGTATTCCCTTAGCCAAAGCTTACCTCAGATAGTCTTAACAAAGTGTTTCCTCAAAAGAAACTTCAAAACAAATTTCCCTAAATGTGATGTATTCAAGGCGTCCTAGTGATTAAAGGAAGAGCAATCACCTAGGTATCACGAAGACTTAGAAAAATAAAGGAAAACGAGAAATTAAATAAAAAGGAATTAAAGAAAAAAAAAGATGAAGAAAGTAAACTAGACATGTCCTATGTGAAAGTGCAAGTGACCCTTTGAACCCCTTGACACACTTTCACCTACTAATGAATGGATTTGTATTACAATGTCTTAATGGGATTGGTTTGAGAGCATTTTCCCAAACACAAAGAAAGTAAAAAAGACACAAAAAAACTAAAAAGGTTTTGTTATACAAAGTTAAAAATAAAACAATTTTTTTTATGAATTTCTTTTCTTCAAGTTGTCAAATCTTCCTTCTCTTTATATGAACTTGATTCTTGTCTTCAATTGCTGCCCTCTCCAAATAATCACTATTTTTAGCCTTTAGCTATGAATCATCAAGTAGAAATTAGCTTCACAACTTCAAAACCAAACTTCCACTCAATATGAATTTCACCTTATGAGGCCATCAAGTAAAAATAAAGAAAAGCTCAATTAAAATTGCTAAACTCAAATGGATTAATTTGACAACTGCAAGGAGTATTTTAAGACACAAATCAACAATTAAAGCTAACAAAAACAACGAACACTCAAATAGGAAACCTAAGAATAACACTAGAATAGATTTCAAAAGAAAAAATCTAGAATGAAACAAACACTGAAACTTCCAAAATTTGTGAAACTTCCAAAATTTGTGTTACTTCATCCAGAAACATTTTTCACATTATTCCTATAAAAGCTTGTGATGTTTTATTAGAATGACCTAGCAATTTTCACAGTAAATTTATTTAGTAGGGTTGTTTTCATAAAATTACTTCCACTAATAGAGGCAATAGGTTTTTTTGTTAATTTCTCTATACACTCACAAGTATATGGAGCTAAACCAGATTTGGTTCAAACACCTTGTGAAGCCTGACTAACACCAGAATGATAAAACATTTAGGCAACTTCACGAGGTACAAATAAGGAAAACACCACGTAAATCAGATGACCATGTTACCTCGACTTAGAAAATTAATTGCCTACTTGTATCACTTAATCGAGATAATTTTTCTTCCTATCATATTTCTTCTTATTCTACATTGTTTTCTCCATTTTGTTTGGTGTTTTATTTTCCTACCTTAGGAAATAAGAATCATCATAAAGGTACCATACCAAATACTTTATTTGTTTTCAGTTTCTACATCCCTAAGCTTTTATTCTTTTGCATTCTCCTTATGCCAGGGGGTTGAAATGCAGCCCACTGATGAGCATATATTTATTCACACTCACTAGCCTTATTCATAGATTATTGGACTATAATAATAAATAAATCCATTATTTTAATTAATATTCTTATAATTGGGTTTATTTGGGCCTTAACTATT
>Ga0123342_1002497_pt1 | contig 30556 bp, 16 predicted proteins | sample Turbeawhitnodule_FD_89960 | JGI IMG/M metagenome (GOLD analysis project Ga0123342, IMG submission 89960) | Root nodule microbial communities of legume samples collected from Mexico - Turtle bean Mexico white nodule | ecosystem: Host-associated > Plants > Roots > Nodule | place: Mexico: Nepantla... | reverse complement strand
ATTATTATAAATATTAAAAATTAAATTAAATATTTAATATTCGAATTACGATATTAAGTGGCGGTTAAAACTGCCACTATTTACGTTAGAATTGATTTACCCAGTTTTAAAATTACGACATTTCTAACTGACGTTAATTACACACTTAAAACCGCCATTTTATACAATGCATAATATGGCGTCTGCTACAACGGTTCTCAATTGACCGCCACATTAAACTTTGTGGCGGCAAGAATTCTGGCGGTACGCGGTACCGCCACAGACGTATAATGCGACGGTTAAAAATGCCAGTTTTTACGAAAATAACCGTCACATTATACACGTTTTTTTGTAGTGGGTGTCGGGAGGGAATATCAATTAAGGTATCATCCTTGGCCGAACCGAGTCTTTAGCTATCGGGAGGGACTATCGGTTAAGGTTTCATCCTTAACCGACCCGTGCTGCGAAAGAAATTGATACACAAACTTGTAAAGAAATGCCTCATTAAAACATTTCCGATCAAAAACCTCAGGAAAAAAATTGTCGAGTAAGGAAAGAATGCATGATTTTATTAATTTTTAACTGTAATAAAATTTGAATGCGTGGCATTCCACATCCTCGGTACAACTTTTCCCGACAACCACTATAGGTGGTATGCCCCCCCAGCTGCAACATCCCGGACACGAAAGGGGCCTTCTTGTTGGACGAGAACTTGTCGTCCGTCTTCCTAGCCTCACTTCGCAATTTCCAAGCGAGGTCTCCCTTCTGAAAGCTTCTCGGTCAGACCTTCTTATTGTACCGCCTGCCCCCCCAGAGCTTGCATGCAGATTTGCGAATCTTACTCTTGTCTCAAAGCTCATTTAATAGGTCGAGTTCGACCGATAGACTCTCCTAATTCAGGGACAAGTCAAATAGTTGCTTGACTCGACTAGAATCATGGCCTCGGTGCCGTAAGTTAGGCTATAGGGTGTCTCCTGCATCGAAGCTTGGGACGTGCAGTGATACACCCATAACACTTATACCAACTCTTCAGTCCACCATCCTTTCGCCATGTTGAGCCGCTTCTTCAACTCGATAAGGATGACCTTATTCGCTACTTCGGGCTTCCCATTGGTCCAGGGATGGTCGACCGAGCTTGTTATTGATTTTATGCCAAGATCCTCGTAAAAGGATTGAAGTCCTCGGTTAATGAATTACCGACCGTTATTAGTTATAATGGTGTGGGGAAATCTGAACCAACATACAATGCTTCTTCATACGAAATTTTGGATGTTCTTGGACGAGATGAAGGCAAGGGGCTCAACCTTAATCCTTTTGGTGAAATAATCCACTTTGACCAAGAGGAATTTTGTTTGCCCTTTTCCTAGGCTGAAGGGCCTGGTGATGTCCATTCCCCAAATGGCGAATGACCATGGAGACACCATGCTATGGAGTGTCTCGGGTTTGAGATGAGACAGGGGTCATACTCTTTACACTTAGTGCATTTCTTTACATATTCTGCACAATCTCTTTGGACGATCAACCATAAGTACCCGACCTTGAGGACCTTGGCGACCATCGTTCGTGCACCTAAGTGGTTCCCACATGCCCCCTCATGGATCTCTCCGAGGACATATTCTACCTGCTCCTTGGTGACACATTTCAGTAATGACCTAGAGTACCCTCTTTTGTAGAGGTCCTGGTCGATTAGGCATACCTAGCACACTGCTGCCTCATCGTCTTTTCCTCCTCCGTCTTGCACATGTTGAGCTCTAGGTATTGAATGATCAGAGTCATCCAAGTGTCGGCCTCAGTTATGGTCAGACATTCGACCTCTCCAAGAGAACGATTCAAACACTCATTCGATCGGTTGGTCGATTTGCAACTCGCTCCTTCCTCTCAGCTGAACTCTCACCTTCTCGTTCTTCCACTCCTCCTCGGTCACTCTGAACTCGGATGGTACCTGCAAAAGGTACTCCGACGCTCAAGTCAGATTTCAGCACTTAACACTTAGTGTTTAGGGTTAAATGATTACGTATCTGATCCTTTAGTATCTGTGTTAATTTATACAATTATTTTGGGCCCATTATGGTTAATAGGCCTAATAAAAGGAGATTAAGAAACGTTGGATCATTAATCAGCCTTGTTGTTGGTTATGTTGATCGATCCGGAACGGGGTCCGGACTGGGTGCCAAGTTAGAGTGTCAGTCGTGCGAACCCTACCGGTACAAATAATCATACCATTAGGAGCAGTCAATCGTGAGACATTAGAGATTTCATCCATGACATTAGAAATTTTACTAGGATGAATGCAAAAAAATACTTTTGATACTACATGAAAGGAGTGAAATTTAACTTAACTCAACCTCAAAAAAATTAGTTTCGTAAGATAAGGTTTACACTCACTTATATTATAATTTGATATATCTCTAGTTGATATGGATTTCCAATACACTCTCACGTCGAGGACATTGAGCGTTCACACCAATGAAAGTAGTGGAGTTTAAAGCCTAATTAAATACACAAAATCAGCTTCGTAAGATGAGGTTTACTTATATATTATAATTTGGTTATATCTCTAATTGATATGAAATTTCCAACATACCCCCTCACGTCGAGAATAACGAACACTCACATAAAGGATATCAAACATGAGAATGAATGGGTTCAAGAGCAAGTGACATGATAAATCCAACTACTTCTTAACTAAGATAGATTATTAACGAGATCCTAATACCATAATAAGAATGACTCTGATACCATATCAAAAGAGAAATAAATAAAATAACTTATTTAATTAAAATGTGTACTATTTACATAAAAGAGAGAACTATGTATACTATAATCATATTAACAAGCTAAATAGAAAAGTAAAGAAAAGAAAATAATTAATTACATAATATATCTATTTTTTTTTATTTTAATAAGAAATTATTTTAAAATTTTAAAATAATTTAATGAACACAACATATGACATAAAAAAAAACTAAAATTGTTTCAAAATTTTGATAAGACAACAATATTATTCGTATTACACAAGAAAGGATTTAGACAATATTTTCATAAAAGAAAGAAACTATAAATAGTAGCCTCTACAAAAACTAGAACATAAAGAATATTAAAAAATGTAATTCAAATTCTCAATATCCAACAATATCATCACTGCATATCATACCTCTAAAAAGGAGGAGCCCACTCACATTCTACTAGTTAGTGTTTGGAATAATACCCAACACTAACTTATTTTTCCAAAACCACTTAAATAGAAACAAATAAGCAGAAGCTAATACATTCAAATGAATCCAAACATGCCATAAGTCAATTTTGATGACTAGGTTTTGTTGGCTCTTTGATTAGGATCTTGCGATGAAAGAACCACACAATATTGTATGGAAATGGGCTATGAATTATACTTGCAGAGATCATCAAATCCCATATACTCGTCATTTTCAATCTTTTTTACCATTGCTGCAATGCCAACTCCACCTAACAAATAAACCAAAAATGTTTCATAATTGAAGTTCATCATAAGAGTTATTTTAGTATATGTTTCATTAAATATATATAATTTTAGTTTATGTAAATTAGATAATAATTCCTTTTAGTCTCTAAAAAATTAACTGTCTTTCGATCCATTAATGGAAACATGGTATATATGTAGTCTTTATTTACGTAAAGAGAACAATTTTTTAAGAGACTGAAAAGTAAAAAACTAATTTTATGCAGATTACAAAAGACTAACAATATATATTTAATATCTATAATAGTATAGGTTAAATATTTTAATTTAATTTGTGATAAGCTGTTTTGCGGTTTTCTAAAGCTAAAATAAGTTTTTTTTTTTTAATTTTGCAATTTGAAAAAATAAATTATTATAGCGTGTCGCAATTACTATGAATGTGTGTTTCAAAAAAAAAATGTTATCATGAGTGAGTTGTTATATAACCTACTGATCTATTGATTATGTAAACAAAGTTTCTAACAACGTTTTCTACATAAGAATTAAAATAAACTTCTTAAAACTATAAAAACTAAAGATTATTTTAAATTTGATAAACTAATAGTAAAATTATTTTAAATTTAAATGATCAACTAAAAACTATCACTACAACAAAATCATAAAATAAAAATCAATTTTAAATTGACAAAATTAGATATTATTTTATAAACTAAAAATATTATTGGTATATAAATTAGTTTTTATTATTAATAAATAATTTCAACTTTAGTAACCAAAGTTTTAGTTAGAATCTAAATAATTGATAACTGAAATCTCAACTAATCATATACTAATATAAAGACTGTTTATCAATAATAAAAATTAATTTAGATATCAATAATTTTTTAGTTTTTTTAAATAATATTTAATTTAGTTAATATAAGAATTAATTTTTTTTTTTTTTTTTAAAATTGGTTTGTTTTAGTGGGTGATGTATAAATATAAGTAAAGTTAAGAGAAAATGAGAATGGGTTACCTAGTGAAACAGCACTAACAAATATTGTGAAGGCTAGAACAAAGATGATAAGAGAAGCTCTCCCAAGTAGTTGGATCAACTTTCTGACAATATGTTGTCCTACAATTGCTGAAATAGCAGCTGCTACAATGAAGTATAGAGCTGTGCAACAATGCATCATGGGTTAGATCATATCAATGTAAAATCCAAAGCCACAAAACAGTTATTATACATGAAACACAAACCATAAGGAACTGGAAAACGTTTCAGCAGGTAGTATTCTACAACAGACATGGATGAGGAAAACAACATCGCAAAGGTGGCTGTGGCACTTGCAACCTGAACACATCACATCAAACAATTAATACAACAATTCAAACTCATTCAGATATGCCACACTAGGCAGAGAAATAAAACTAAAAAGTTTATCACAGAAACCACACTCATACAAACTTGTTAAAAACTAGGAAATGACAACATTGAATTGTGATTGAATTTAAGAAAATATAAATATTTTCAAATTAGAAATAAAGTTGGCATGTGAATAATTTTATTATACTAATAGCAATTAAAAAGAATTTTAAATTAGCATAACTACTCATCAATGACAAATAATAACAATAAAACTGTAATTTTCTTATTATAAGAGAGGTGCTGAACGAAGAAAGTATGCACATCAAAATTATTTTAGATAAACAGTGGTAGAAATTGAGAGAAGAGGTTGAAGATAAATAAAGAAAAGGAGTAGGTATTTGATCACTTCAAATATTGGAAATAAGACAAAGGAAGTCTTTTATAGAGTCTATTATTTTCGTAAGGGAATTTTTTTATGAAGTTTATTATTTTTGTAAGGGAAGTTGTCTTTTATGTAGATTTATTTTATTTTATTAAAATTGTAAGAGAAGTTTGTCTGTAACTTATTATTTTTATGATTGTTTTAAGAAAAGTATTTTGAGAGCATGTGATGTGAGTATTTTTAAGATTGATACAAATATAAGGGAAGATTAATTTATTATTATTTTTTTATAATTATGTTATGGTCATGGTTAGAATTAGAGAAAAGAAAATATTGTTACTTTTGTTTTGTTTTGAAGGAGAAAGGTATTTTGACAATAATAAGTAATCATTAGTTGTTTAAATATTGACATGGAACTACAAGGAAGGTTAACGTAAGAGGGACTTTTCGATTGATGTTTTGTGGTATTAAGAAAGATATGATTTAGAAGTTTAGAAGAAAAAAATAATACAATGATGGATAAGTTAGAAAAGAAATACAATTTTGATAAAAAATAAATATTTGGTTATTAAAGTTAACATTTAGTTAATAATGATATTCTTAAAATTATTCAGATGGTTATTTGATTTATGGTGTAGAAATTCCTGGAATGGAATGAATATATTCTGATTTTGATAAACTAAATTATATATATGGTTAAGTTTATTAGAATTTGATTTTAATTAGATATGAAATCATGATATTTTGAGGAAGATTTTTTTATATATAAAAGTTATAATGTTAAGTATCACTATGAAACTTAATATCCTAACTAAGTTAATATTTTAACTTTCAACAACCATCTACCACCACATAAAAAAATATTATTAAAAAAAAAATATGGAGGGATTCGACCAAAATTCATAGGAGAAAACCTAAGAAAATCGATATTTAGGTAATTTATACCTATTAGTAAAGAATTATAAGAATAGATTAGATGAAAGTCTATTATACCAATGAAATTGTTCCATATTAATAAAACATAAGTTAGCGAATTTGTCAGCACAAACATTGTCTTTACGAAAAATGTGAGAAATCCTAAATCTGATTTCCCCACAAAGATTAGTCCTAGCAGTAAAAACAACACAAAGCAAGATAAAATCACATTTAAGCCATGAACTAAAAACAATAACCTTTTTAGCTTATAATTCTATAACACTCAGCAACCAAAGCATCTTGAATATCAAGGAAAGCAGAGAAACCATCAATGCACTCCCCTATACTTCCACGAAAAATATCATCACAAGCATCTAGACCACCCTAGCAACATCATCATTATTAATTTTAACCCAACCAGAAAAAAGAAAACTCCTATCCAAGGAAGAGGATGAAGAATATATGACTTGGTATAGAAAAATATGGAGTAAGAAATGAAGAAAAATATGATAATGGTGTAATTTTAGAACGAAATTATTTGGAGAGAAAATATTTGTAAAATATGCATTAAATCTGTTTATTATATATTTTAGTTATTATTTGTAGAGTTTTTTTTTATATTAAATATTTATTTTGTATTTTGAATTAAAAAATAATTAAATGCATTTCATGTTTGATTCGGTTGTAATTTATTTTATGACACCCAAAAACAAAAGAATCATGCTATTTATTTTGTTTAAATGTTCTTCTTGTTGGTTGTATTTTATTATTATTATAAATCTATTATTTGAATTTCTTGTTGCTGTTAATGTGAATTTATTGTTGCTGCCAGGGCAAACTTATTGTTGTTGTGGTTAATTTATATATATTTTTTATAATAGATATTATTATATATAAAATTTTAGAAGGTGATATTTTAAGTATGAAAATGTTATTATTAGAGAAAGTTCATAATTTTTATGAGAGAACAACATACACGACTTTAATTTGAGAAAGATTGTCTGGAATATCTCTCAATGCGAAATACTTCTAGTCACATAAGAAGTAAAATGAATAAATTTAAATATAACATTTTACTCAAAATTTTGGTTTTTTTTAAATTGATGAATTAATTAATTTATTAAATAGTTATGCTGATTGGAAAATTTATGTATATGATGTTTTTTTTATAAGTAGTTATATTTATTGTTTTTTATTTTTGACTTACCCTTATTTTCATTGTTGTTGATGGCTGTAATGATCCCTTAAATTAAGTACATGACAAATATATGGAGAATAAAATTTACAATTCGAAAAATATATTTTTAAGTTTTGAAGAATTTTTTATTATAAAGTATTGTGTTAATTTATATAGAGGGCCATAAGCTTATAGGAATATCATTTTGGATGTTTGAATTTCAATAATTTTAAAGAACATAATTTGGATTATGTTCCATAGATAAACTAATTTATTGACAATATAGATTTAAAAAGATGTACATTTTCATAAATATTTTTTAACAACTTTTGTCTAATAATGACAAGAGGTGTACCCTCATCTCATAGCAATTATGATCACATAGATATATTTAAAAGATTGTTTCATCCTCAACTATTTTATATTTTAGTCTAACGAGTCAATCGCACATAGATTTTTGTAATTCAATTGATTCACTTCATTAACATATTTGTATGTCTACATTACTAAGTGGTTAAATCATAGTTATTGTATTTGACCAATCAATACAAATGCATATCAAATACTTAGTTTTAAACATAATTTGATAAAAACACTTTGATTCGTATTATCACAATAACTCCCCTTCTTGGCTTAGTGTAGATAATAATATTATGTAAAATAAAGGAGATAAGAAAGCGAGAAAATACTCAAAAAATTTATATTGGTTCATCTCTCACAAGAAACTATATCTAGTTCTTGACCAATAAACTAAGTTCAACTAGGTAGATTAATGCTGCAAAGTACATTAGAGTATTATTTGGGCTCGTAGCTGCTATTGGTTACCTCAAGTATTCTTTCCCAAGCCACTTCTGGATCAATGAGTATTTTTTCCCAAGTCATTCATGGTTCAACAAGTATTATTTCCCAAATCACTCCTGGCTCAATGAGTATTGTTTGCCAAATAGTCACTCCTTGCTAAAATATGAAAGTTAGGTGTTTCAATGATCAATAGATCATCAGGTCTAATCACTATGGAGGATTTTTCATATGACCACGAGTAAAAGATTTATGTTTTCTTTCTTAGTTCATATGTTCTTTCACTTTAGGAAGGGGTTGTGTCTTTTGATGTGTACAATGGATAAACACTCTCTCTCCTAAGTGTTTAACTGAACACTTTTAGTGTTCTTCTTAAAATCTCTTTTTATCCATATGATAGTAGTGTTCCTGCCTTGGGACTTTAGAATCATTTTTTTGAGGCTTTGAGGAATTCTCTTTATCTTACTAGTAATTTTATATGGTATCTCCTTTGCTCATTCTATTATTTTGATGATTTTTCTTCGTTAGTCAAGCTTAAAAATACTTGGTGTGTTTAATGTATTTTGTTCTTCAACAACATCCTTGATAACTAATAAATGCAAAGCAAGAATATAACTGTTTTAGAAAGATATCTTGAGTTATTGCACAAATTTATTTGGTCGACAAGAACTGTGTTTATCACTGGAAAAAAAAGTATAATCTAGTCATTGAAGAAGATTACATAAAATGGACATGTGTTAGATTTCTCACCCACATAGATTTATTTGGTCATACAAGAATTGAATCTATCAATGGAAAAACTATGGTCTAGCCACTGTAAAACACTACATAAGATGGACATGGGTTAGATTTCTCACCCATATCACTATTTTTCAACTCCATAAACACCACAATAAAATAATGTAGTAGGAAGGAAACATAGATCATTGCAAGAAATGATTAAAACTATATTGAATTTTAATTTAATCTCCAAGCACTTTCGGAAAGAGGAAGTAAACACAATCTATTATTTACAAATTAGATCTTACCTAAGGTCAATCCTAAAGAAAATGAATTGTGGAGGGGTAGAAAATCCCACATTTCATACTTCCATCCTGTTTTAGTTAAGTGTTTTATTTTAAACAACAAGGATAACCTAGTAAGCTGACTCCAAGTGTGATGAAGAAACCATGTTTGGATATTTTAAAATATCAAAGGTCTACAAAGTTTTCAACTCAAGGACTATGTTTGTGGAAGAAGTCATTCATTTAAGATGATGTATTCCCTAACTTGCATATTAATGAAAGGAAGATGAAAAAAAGTATGTATACATCAAGGAAATACACGACTGAAAATGCGTGTACTTTATGATCAAACAATGTTGAAAGTGCATCTAACTTGTCATCAGATGACCAATTTGGAAGGCAAGAGCCAAAAAATAAAAACACTTAGTTGAAGAGAGGCCATGTGCTTAAAGTTATTCTTAGTGATCTAGTTGAGAGAGTTTGAACAAGGTCAATGTTAGAGAAAAGATCCACAAACCTGACTTTACCCTACGTAATTTTATCTAGTGATTTTACAACAAAGTATTGAAAACATGAAAATATCTTTTGATGTCAGATCTCAATAAATGTAAGTGTTTTGTCATTATAGCACCTTGTAATCTTATCTTCATTTAATGAACTTGAGCTTGAAGACAGAAGATAAGATATTTGCTTTAACATTTCATAGTACATTCCTAACTTATAATTGTGTGCACTATGTTTTGCACATAATGTTTTTTTTTTTCTGACCACAAAAGGGTGTCACAAGAGTTAACATCAAAGACATCTCAAAGAGTGTGTCCAAGATGTTTTACACCAAAAACTTCTTTGAAAGGATAGTTTGTCACCTCGGCACATAGTCCATCAATCTCATGCGATCCTAATTTTTTCTCAAAAAGACTTAAGAGATATGCGACCATAACATGATAAATTATGCTAAGTATCATAAAGTTTCTTCAAGTAGAAGTTTGCATTAAATTTTGCATGAAGATAGCATTTAATGTAATCCTCAATGTCTATGAGGACAAATGAAGATAACCGAAGAAGGAAGAACGAATCGAATCTCACAATGGTTAGAAAAATATTTACAATGGTTATCTTCCCAAACTCTCTATAAATAGGAGTAACCTTTGAAGAAGGAAGAACTTTTGCAATAATAAATTTTGTCCACAAACAATCCTAAGGACACTTAAGTAAAACCTATAAATCTAGCATGTTAAAACAACACTAAAGTGTTCTTTAGCAGCCTAAAATATTATTTTCTTGTATCCATCTTGGGACGTAACATCTCTTTTAGTTTGCAAAATTTGTGATCATTTTGATCATATTCTTTTGTAAATAAAGTATTTTGGCCAGGAGAAGTTGTTGTTCCAAATAGTTCTCAGTCTTAGGCATGAGTTATTGTTGTTCAAAACAATACTCAATTATTTAGCTAGGAGTGGCTAAGGTCCAATATCATAATCAATTTGTATTTTTTGTAGTGATGGTGTGCATAGTAAAACTTGATCATGTTGATCAAGAAATGAACGTACTCTTTATTAATAGACGAACCAATATAAAAATAAAGAGAGTAAATCCTTGTTATCTTTAACTCTTTTAGTTAAATATTATTGAACTACCATTTAACGTAAAAAAAATGAGTTATCTTTAAACAAGATTTGTGATTTTTTTTTTGAAAGTGAATCTATCAAACAAAATTTCACCTAATCATTTGATAAGATGCTATCCTTACAAATTATTATGATTTTTTAACACACAATTCAACCTTATCTTCTTGTACATTTGACATATTTTCTCAATCAACGTGTCAAGAAGACCTAATGTTCATATCTCAAATGGAACCCAACAAGGTCTATGGAGCGTCAGGCGACTAGAGCTATCTCCAAGCCAAGTAATAGAGTTAGACCAATTCTAGAAGAATGGTCTCTAGAATTTAATATTGACAAAAATGTCGTTAGAGTAAAATGAATCTTCTACAACAAGCTTAATAAAAAAAAGGTAATGTCGCGAGGAACAAAGCTAGATTAGTGGTCAAAGGGTACTCATAATAAAAAGGCACAAACTACACAAAATCTTATGTGCTAGTAGCTAAACATAAGGTCATAAGCATCTTATTGTCATTTGTTGTCCATAATGATATGAGTTTTTTCAAATAAGAGTGTTTTCCTCAATCATGACATTAAGAAAGAAGAGTATGTCAAACAAATCCCAAGGTTTGAGAGTACGACTTTTCCTCATCGTATTTTAAAAATAAATAAGGCTTGTCTGGTTTAGAAGATCTAAAAGTAGGGTATGAAAAACTTAACTCTTTTCTTTTAGAAATACAATTCTTACTAGGGTAAAGTTGATAAAACGTTTTTTTACAAAGACTTCAAGTCTAACTTTCTTATAGTTCAAATATACATTACATTGGTGATATTATTTTGATACTACTAATTATTTATATAATTTTCATAATTCTTCATATAATTCTTATACTAATTATTTTGATATTATTTCTGATATTATTTATATAATTCTCATAATTCAATTGGTGATATTATTTTGATACTACTAATGAACCTCTTTGTGAGATTTTTTCTAAAATGTAGAAAGAGTCAAGGATTGTAGTTCTTTTATCAAACCAAGTATGTGAAGGAGCTTTTCAAGAAGCTTAAGTTGGACGATTCCAAGAAGATGAAGACTTACATTCATCCAACCATTTCACTTTGGTTGGACTAAATAAAGAGTCAAGGAAAATGGACAATGTCATCTATCACCCAATGATTGGTTCACCCCTTTATCTTACAACATTTAAACTAGATATAATGTGTGTTGCATGCTTATGAGCTCATTTCCAGTATAATCCCCTGGAAATTCATCTAACAATTGTTAAAATAATCTTTCGTTATCTCACTATACTGACTAACCTTGGTCTTTGCTTTAAGTGCAAATATTCTTTCAAATTAGAAGGTTTTGTGATGCACACTATATCGGAGATAAAATTGAAAGACAGAGTACAAGTGGAGGATGTCACTTCATAAGAGACAATCTCAACTTTTGGACAAGCAAGAAGTAGGGGATGATAACTCTTTCCACTATCAAAGAAAAATACATATTAGTTGCCTGTTAATGCTCCCTGCAACTTCTATGGATTGAGAATCAACTAAAAAACAACAAAATTTAAGAAAGTAAAATTCATATCTATTGATGATAACAATGTTGTCATTAGTCTCTCTAAGAATCCAAATAAGGATGGATCGAACCGAACCAGGTAGGTTGTGTCTAATTAGGACAAATTCACATTATACTTAGTCTAGTGGAGACGAACCCATGTTAAGCTAGTAGTTGACTCTAACTTAGTCCAATACAAATCATATCAATTCAAATTTAAATTTAAGTCATATACAAATTAAATGAAATTAAAGTAAAAAAAAAGTAATTTAATTTAAATCAATTAAAATAATATTAAATTTTAAATCGGTTAAATTTAATTAGATATTAATTTTTACAAGAAAAAGATTTATTTGACACCCAAAAATTAAAACACATATATTTGATAACTCATTATAATAATATTTTAAATTAAAAAATAACTTAAATATAATTAAAATATTAATTTGTTGTTTAAAAAATTGTAATAGTAGAATTTGAAAGTGACCTGAGGTGGTACTCCGAGCTCCAAAAAGAGAGGCCCCATAACGAATCCTCCACCTATTCCGAGCAAGCCACCAACTATGCCAGCCGATATTCCGAAGGTAGAGTATAGAGCTAGCTGCGGAATACTAAAACTTTTCCCCGAATCTCCCACTGAAGAAATTGTTCTCCTTCCTTTATACAACGAAACTGCTTCATATCCACATACCCCAACTGAAACTGGAATCTGCATGCATCAACCACATGCTTTAAACACTTCAATAACATGGAATCTCTACTCATCACAGATATTCCAATATATATCTCACTTTTCCAGTTACCTATTCAAAATTAATGTCAAGAAGTTTACCTGCAAGATGTTCAATACCCAATATATTGTTGAGCATTTGGTTGTTTGGTTCTGTTGGCATTGTGAATAGAAAAGTTTAAGAATCAAATTAGAAAGATTCCATGGTATATGTACAAAATAGTGATCTATTGAAGAAAATGTTGAGTGAAAAATAACAAACCATGGCAATCTGTATTGCAAGGAATGCGACCCAAACAAAAACTAGAAGTCCAAACTCCTTCCAGCACACATTTTGAAGCATATTCACTTCTTCTTCCTTTCTGCTTTCTTTTTCAATGCCATTGCCTGGTTCACTAGGAATTGCTCTGTATTCTACTTCACTCCCATCACCTATCACACACACAATTCTAAACACTCTCTAACTACAAAAAAAATGATAATTTATTGTGTTTTTGGTACATGTAGTAGTGCAAGTTTCTTAACTTACCATTTGACTCTTGTTTCCTAGCATTTTCCTATAAAGAAACAATAGAGACATTAAACTATTAGCATATTTTATCATTAAACGATTAGCATATTTTATCATTAAACTATTATCATTTTCTGAATTTTACAACCCTTTTTAGAGACATTTTACTATCACATTTTTTCAATTTTCATACCTTTTAACAAGCTCTTAAATGTGAAACAAAAGGTTCATATTTTCCTAAAAAAATAAGGTCGTTTTATCATAGTTTTGACAAAAAAATACAGTCATTTTATAATTAACATAATGGTAAAACACTACAAGAAAAACATGAAATAGAAACCAATTTTAGAGACAAAAAATAATTAGTTGCTATAATAACTAAATTAGAGACAATTTTAGAAACTAAAAAAAAATTGATTTCTAATTAGTTTTTATATTGTTAAATGATTTCTAAATTGATATCTAATTAACTAACTACCAATTAATTAGTTTCTAAATTTGGTAGCAAAAACCTTGGTTGTTAATAATAGATATCAATTTAGAAACTATTTAGTAATAATAGAAACTAATTTAGAAACCAACATTTTTTTAGTATCTAAAATAGTCTCTAATTTAGTCACTATAACAACTAATTATTTTTTGTCATTAAAAATTAGTTTCTATTTCTTGATTTTCTTGTAGTGAAATGTTGAAAAACTGAATAAATATTAATAAAAATAAGTAAATATATATTGATGAATGAGACACAACCTCTTTCTCTATGGTTTCCTTTTTCCATGTTTCAAGACCCTTAAAGAATGCCTTTGCGGATGTACCTGCACAGAAAGCAGGAAGAAGAGTGAAATGTGAAAAATGAGAGTAAAGAAAGTGTGGATTAAGCAAAATGATTACCTAAAAAGAGAACAAGAAGCAGCATAGTAACCATCCAATCAGCAACTACGACGTTGAAAACCACTCCTATGCTAATGCCAAGCATAAGCATTGGTTGAATGAGCAGTGCCAAATCATAGTCGATGATGGGCAAATCCAATGTGGGGTGCCTTAGATTAAGATTATAGTAAACAGTTGACAAAGCTGCACCCATTATCATACCTGACAAAAACACAACACCTCGTCATTCCCAGGTAGTGGAAGACCACAGACAAACTTTCTTGTTTCTTCAGGACAGAAAGTTCGTTTGCTTTTTATAATTGATATTAAAGATACAAATATTTTATATTATATAATTAACCGCCGAAAATTTTATCTTATTAACTAATTTTTATAATATTAAATTTAATTTAATATTTACATTTTTAAAATAATTAATTTTTATTTAAACTCCACATTAAATCATCCATAAATATATAATTTTAAAAAAATTATATTAGACTAAAAGTATACGATATTCTCAAACTTTGTAATCATTTATCTCTCTCTTTTATATCATATGACATTTCTTACTTCTTTAAATTTCTCTTTTCACTCAAGTGCAGAGTGTGAAGAAATATATTTTGTACGTCATTATATAATTAGCTTTTATTTATATCAGAAAATTATGAGAATAAATTCTTGTCTCAAAATCTGATTATTACGTTTCGACCGATTGAATTGACAAACCTACTTGGATTAATTTTGTTTAGCCTTTCTAAAAGTATGGATTTCAATTGAACTGAGATAGAATCGATCGCTTTATCTATGATCTTAAGAAATTGATGAAGGTTCAATAAGTTTGTTGAAAAAATATTTATATTTTTGCTGTATTGGTTTCTAAACGATTTATAGATGTTGATGATTATATATATCATCATTAACATAAATATGATATATTAGATTTAGATTTTCTTTTTATGTATTATTTATTTTTGTTATGTGTTTTATAACATTTTTAAGTGAAATTAAAACAGTATTACTTTATATATATATATTATCTTTTTATATTTTTAAAAGTTAATATTTTATTGAAATAAATTTCACTTTGATTGAACCTTTAAATGTTTAACTCATATCTTCATCAGTGTTGGATTACAACATTTGTTGGATTGTATAAAATAAATAGTATATAGCACGATGAAAACCAACCATAACTAAGTCCACTTAAAATAAATATATTATGAAAAAGACAAACTGAGAATAATTTAGGTGTTTATAGAAAAAATTCTGCATACCTATTTATAGAAAAAAAAATCTACATAACTATTTATAGACAAAATAAAATAATGTTTCCATTCATTAGAGATTCTACTTGAAGGCATTTGGAGAAAAGCTTTCACAATCTCTTGCACTTTTTTTTTTTGAGATTTCTACGTGATTTTGTAGTTTTCTTAATAGATTTTCAAGAAAGTTATATATTTCACTGATTGTTTGAGGTGTTGGCTGGACATTGGGTGGTGATGTTGTAGCCACGAGGCATTTCACAAAGGAGCAACGGTGCTAAGGAGGAATGTATGCTATAGGTGTTTTTAGTGTCCTTTAAAGTGGTGAAGAGTAGAATGTAGGGCAAGGTTGCTGGTTTCTGATTTTTTTGTCAGGTTAGTGGCACTCTAATACATGATGCTCTCTTTGGTGTGTCGCTGTTGGTAAGCTACTGGGTTGCTGGTTTTGGTACCCAATAGTTGCTACGGAGGGCTCTTGTTCTTTGGGTGTGTTTAGGCACGCTAAGCAACTTTCTGATTGCTCCTATTTCGGCCTTTAGAGTAGTATTTATATGGTACTTGTATATAGGTTGGGATATTCCTAAAATATCCCGTTAATTTAATTTATTTTATTACTAATAAAAAAAACTGATTGTTTGTTCTAGATGTGAAGTGTGATTGTCCTATATAAACTTCAAGTCAATGAAATAACCATTAAAGTTGTGGTGATTGAAACTAGATGTTCGATAAAAGTTAGTCACTGTAAATCTTGGTGTCATTTTTTTCATTTTATCATTTTATATTTAATTTTTTTATATTCTAATTTTTTTATTAAGTGTTACAAGAAAATTATCTTAGATTCTATTAATAAATAATTTTTTTAAAAAAATGGTAAGAAATAAATAACTAGTATATAATTTAGTTAATATATATTAATTTTTTTATTTAATAAGTTTTTTATTGAGTAACTTTTATTAATATTGTAAAAAGTATATTAATAAAAAAAATGTATTTTAAGAGGTAAATAAGAGAGACATAGTGCTCTAAATTATGGTTGGGCCTACTTACCTGATTTAATAATCAGACATTAGCCGTTCTGTCTGCCGACCCACATTCTCATGTCTTTCTTTCGTAAATAATTGACACAACATAATGGGACACAAAAAATTGGAGAATATTTTTGAACCCCACTTTTGATGCACAACTTATTTTTAACTTTTTTAATTTTAATGAATTCAGGGGGAATTTTTTTACCTTTGAAATAATTAATGTAATAACAAATTTAACTTATAAATAAAAAAGAAATAGTAGTAAAATATTTTATATTATCATTGCGTTTTTTTAATAAAATATTTTTCTAAATTAAATTATACAAATAAATTGCATTTATTGTCATTCATGATGATTGGAGAAAACGAAGTGTTGTTAACATCAAAAAGTTAGGAAATTTGCATAGAAACTAAAGGTGAAATTTTGAAAAAATTAAAGATAAAAAATAGTAAATCCTTTATAATATAAATGAAGATTAATTAATATTCTATCTATCTTTTCCAGATATTTTCCTATTATATTCTTCAATCTTTTAAACTTTTACTTATTTATTAAATGTGTATGGTGTATTAATGTAAGTGGAAACAAAATTCAATAAATTGACGTTTTTTGTCATTGAGTTCTTGAAGATAATATAATTTTGACATTTCATTTTCTAAAAACATTTTTTGTGAGACATTAACAAATGAATGGGTAAAAAACATAAGATTTGATTTTTATTTATTTTTTTGCATTTATGAATCAGTAAAATGCATAAAAATTGAACAGATAGTATGATAAAAGACAACAATTAGGTGATAAAATTGTGGAAAATAATGATCTTGAATGATAAAATATGCAATTAAAGTTATAAAAATAAGAAAAAAGTGGTGGACATCTTACATTTGGACATAGCTGTGGAGGATTTTGAATCAAAGCCAATAACAAGGGTGAGCATAGGAACAAATATGCCACCACCACCAACACCTCCAACACTTCCAAATGCTGCTCCAAAAAATCCTATTATAGTACCTAAAATAATTCTCCACCCAAATTCTATCTCCTGCAAAAGTATAACCATAACCATGAATTCAGTGTCAAATAATTTTAATTTTTCAAAAAAGATATTATCTTTATTCACGGCAAAGAAAATCATGAATTTTAGAGACAAAAAATAATTAGTAGTTATAATGACTAGATTAGAGATCATTGTAGAGACTAAAAAAATTTTGGTTTCTAAATTAATTTCATTATTGTTAAATGGTTTTTAAATTGATATTTAATTAGTAACTAAGGTTTTTTCTATCAAATTTAGAATTTAAATAATTAGTAGTTAAAACCTTAATAACTAGATACCAATTTAGAAATTATTTAACAATAATAGAAACTAATTTAGAAATCAATTTTTTTTTAGTTTTTAAAGTGATCTCTTTAATTATTATAAAAATTAATTATTTATTGTGTCTAAAATTAATTTATATTTCATTATTTGTAACATGGAAGCCTTTTTAGGAGACAAGCTAAGAAAATAATTGATATTTTATATAAAAACTAAAAACATGAGTTCATTTAATTTTGTTAAAGATTAAAATTACAGTTAGTGAAGAAAGATGACATGAATCCCTTAACCAGAAACTAAAGACATAATTAAAATCTTGAATCCTTTAGAAAAAGTCTTAAAAATGATCGATTGATTTGCAGAATCTAGATAAAGAGAGAGAGAGAAGAAATCACAGAAAGCAAGAGAAGGAAACGATGAAAAGCTTACTGGCCAAACGTGTTGATAACCTGATTCACCCGATTGCCATAAGAAGTTCATAGCTTTGTTAAAGAAACTATCTTCTTCATATTTCTGCGTATTTTCCACCATCCTAATTCCTCTATCTCCCCAAACAAACACCATAACCGATGCAAACTGTATGATCGCCACCACCCACTTCCACCTCATGTTCTTTCTTTTCTTTTTCTTTCCACTCCAAATTCTTTTCCTTCTCGATCCTTTCTCTCAATCAAACACACTGAAACTAAGAATTAGTTAACAAAATGATTATAACATGTTCATAATTGAAAAATAGAAATATGAAAGTAATAGTACCCATAAGGTAAATACTATTTATAAAAAAAAAAGGAAAAGAAAAAGAGAATATGCAGAGGATCTCAAAAGCAAAAGAGCAGATGCAGGTTTTGGATTCTTATCAACAAAACAAACACTGACAATATTATTGCATAAGAGACTTATTGCATAAGAGAGTGCACGTTTCGAGGTCCAAAGGAGATGATAACCTGAAAATAAATGGTTGCCGATTATTAGGTTTTTAGAAAGAAAATAATTATTTTATATTTATCCTTACGATTTTCTTCCATAAATTTATTAATATTTAGAAAATATATCACGTATGTGTCTTTGCATCACTTTCAAAATTTTAAAAAATTAATAATGCCCATTCTATATCAATTATATATTGAATATTGATTTTATAATTTTTTTTATATTTATTATAATATATTTAGCCATTATCTATTTTAAAATCAATAAAAAATATTTTATTTTTTAATGTCTAAATTTATATATAATTGAATGTTACGGAAAACTGTATTTAATGAATAATTGTATTTCTAAAATTAGTGTTACTTATAATTTTTATTATTAAATAACAAATAAGCTGTTATAATAACAATTTTTTTTTATTGTATTAACGATTTTTTATTTCACTTACTAATGTATATGTATAATAATAATAATAAATAAATAAATAATAATAATAATAAATAAATAATATAATAACAATAGTTTTTTATATTATAAATAATTATGATAATCCTTACACTATAAGAAAAGAAGCAATTAGCTTCTAAATTCTTGCGTGGGCCACTTACGGACGTTACTATCGTCGGCCAAAATGGCGAAAAACTCACGCAACAATGACATTCGACGCAAAACGGACGCACTTACGATTTTTTTTTTTTTTTTTTAAAAAACATCTAGTTTGTGTTGGTCGCGGCCCACGCATATGCGTCGGCTTGCGTCGGTCGTAGCCCACACATATGCGTCGGTCACTGTCTTAGATATTGCAGTTACCTTGGTAAGTACTTGTGAGTGTCTTACATGAAAATCATTTTACATTTGCAACCTATAATGCTTTTAATCTTTTCTCTGCTCCATTGCACCACTCTAGAATTTCTCACCTTTCGCACTGGTAATCGCATGCACACACCTCAAGCACTCTGCACCACTCACCGCTTGCACACATCTTGGTGGCCACTCACACACGAAGGTACATACCTTTGAAAACTGATCTGATTTAATTTCTCATTAACCTCATAATACATCATCTAGGGTTATTTATAACCCTCAATTACATTCAAATTCTATTACATACAAAATCCCAACAAACAAAATCCCCAACTCTATTATAAAAATTATAACAATTTTCCCCATGCAAGAAGGACATGTCCTCAAGTTCAATTGTGCTAATCAAAATCTGCAAATTGTTGTTGTATCATGTGCAAATCACGCCATATTGCATCCTCCAAATTTGTTTCTTTCCACCGTATTAACACCTTAGTGATGGGTTTGTTACCCTTTTTCTTCATACATCTTGCTAAGATAACTAACAGTTGGGGAATGAACTATCCTTATTCATCTACAACAAGGAGTTAAGTAGAAACAGGGTGATCCCCATGATGTTATTCTAGGAATGACACATAAAAAACACCATGGATTCTTGTCCATGGTGGTAAATCCAACTTATAAGACACTACTCCCAACTTTTTCAAAATCTTAAATGGACCATAATATCTAACTGCTAACTTGTGGAAGGATGTGTTAGCCAATGAATTTTGCTTATAAGGTTGTATCTCCAGATAAACAATATCTCCAATATCATATTGTTTGTCTTACCATTTTAAATTTACGTACCACTTCATCCTTGTATGTGTTTTAATCAAACTAGTTAGTAACAACTTTGAAATTTCCTCACATGTCTTCATAGTATAATTAATTGCTTCCACCAAAGAGTTGTCTTTCTGAATCATTGTTGGAATTGAAGGTGGATATCTATAAAGAGCTTTGAAAGGAGTGATATTGGTAGCGGTATGAAACTTTGAGTTATATCACAGTTCTTCTAAAGGTAGGAATTCATCCCACTTACAATGCATGTCACCCGTAACACATCTCAAATACCCCTCAACAGATTTGTTCACAACTTTAGTTTGACCATGTATTTGTGGATGAAAAGTTATAGATCATAATAGTTGAACTCCATGTCTTTTCATTAAATCTGTCCAAAATCCACTCATAAAACTTGCATCTCTATTAGACACAATATTTGTTGGCCACCCATGTAATCTGACAAAATTATCCATGAATAGTTTGGCTACCACAGTCACTCCAAAGGGATGAGAAAGAGGCATACAATAAGCATACTTAGTTAGTTTGTCAATAATAACCAAAATAACAATCATTCCATTAGATTTAAGTAAACCAAAGATAAAATCCATAGATATAGAGTTCCATGCTTGATTTGGAATCCAAGAGTCCCTGACAAGAGGAATTAGGTTAGATGAGATAGTAAAATGTGAGCTAAAGTTCCCTGTGTTATATTTCTAGACAAAGCATTTGCGACCACATTTTCTTTTCCTTTCTTATACGCAATCTTAAAATTTAATCCCATGAGTTTTTCAAGACCCCAATTTTTCATTATTGTTGCTAGAGGTTACTCTAACAAATATTTGAGTGCCTTCTGGTTTTTCCTAATGATGACTTGTTGATCTAAAAAATAAGGTTGCCACTTCTTCACAACAAATGAGATGAGATATAACTCTTTTTCATAGGCTGACAACATCCAATGCCTCAGTCGCATAACTTTACTAATAAAATCTATTAGGTGATTTTCCTATATAAGAATTGTTCCAATTCCCCTCTTGAAGCATCTGTTTCAATTGTATGCTATTGATGAAAATCCCGTAAGGTAAAAACATGAGTTGTAGTTACAACAATTTTTAGTTGAATGAAGGTTGGCTCTTTTTCTTTTTCCCACCTAAAAGGAATATTTTTTTGTAACAATTTTGTCAAAGGAACTGCTATCTTGTCATATCCTTGGATAAATCTTTTATAGAATCCTGATAACCCAAGGAAATCCCTTAATTCCATCAAAGACTATGGTTAAGTCCACTGTTAAACAACAACAACTTTCTCTGGATCTGGTTGCACTCCAGTGGCTGATATCAGATGTCCCAAATAATGTACCTGAGACTTAGCAAAACTACATTTCTTTTTATTAAGTACCAAAGAATTTGATTTCAGAATAACTAGAGTCTTCTTTAAACAAGTTATATGATCATCCCATGTTTTAGAGTAAAAAAAATATCATAAAAAAAACTAAATAAAATGCCGCAAATATGGTCTTAAAATGTCATCATTAAATTTTGAAACATTGTTGGAGCATTAGTAAGTTCAAATGGTAAAACTATTCATTCATATAACTCATTATGAATTCTAAAAGCAATTTTATAAATATCCCCATCATCCATCCTTAATTGATTGTAGTTACTCCTTAAGTATAACATTGAAAACTATGTAGTTGCCTTTAACTCGTCTAACAAGTCTTCAATTAAAGGAATAAGGGACTTATTCTTTACCGTTTAAGCGTTAAGCTTACGAAAATATGTACAACATCTTCAAGTGCCATTTTTTATTTACCAACACCAAAGGAGAAGCATAACAACTGGAGCTTTCCCTAATGAATCATGTAGAAAGTAGCAATTGCACTTGTCTCTTTATTTCCTCCTTTTGAAAATGTGGATACTTGTAAGATTTAAGACAAATGGGAATATCACTACTAACCACAATTTTATGATCATACCGACATTTAGGAGGAAATTGTGTAGGTTAATGATATATGTCCTAAATTGTTGAAGGAGGTCATCCACTTGATATTTCATGACTTAAATTGTCCTCCCATAAAGTAGTTTGAAGAAAATTAGTTACTTGAACGACCACCAACTTAAGCTGGCTTTTATCTAGTTTTAAATTTTGTGAAGCTTGAAGTTTAGAAGTATTATCTTGTTCCCAGTGCAAAGTGACAGTCTCCCTTAAATGTTGAAAAGACATTGTTAATTGTGCACAGTTCAAGGACATAACCCCTAATGTTTTAAACCATTGCATTCCTAAAATTGGCCCATTATGATTACTAGTAAAACCAAAAAATCAACTTGAAACAACTGATTATTAAATGCCCAAGAAACAGCAGGGAAAATTTTTGTAATATGTAATTGTTTATCGGAAGCAACAATAACAGAAAAATCTTTAATTGAAAGAGATTTTTCAAACCCAACAATTTTATCTATCTTTCACTAATAAAATCAGGAGTACTCCCTGTATCCATTAAGAAAGGAACTTGTTGTTTCTTGATGATCCTCTAGCTACCCCTTGTAACACATTCAGAGAAATACGGAAGGGAGAATCATCTTTCAAAGCAATTGTATTTTGGAGAACTTCCAAATCCAGGTCAACATCTTCTTTCAAATTGGATATCTCATCCATGTTGTCTTGAGCTAAAAGGATAGCATTGAGCCTTCCCCACACCTTACATCGATCCTTGTGATTTTTCTCTCATTTTTCTCTGCAAAATCTGCATAACCCTTTAGCAATCCTCTCACTAATGTCCTTCCTAGAAATAGATCCCATAGAAGATTGTTGTGACTCCCTACCAAAAGATGATCTTGAAACTGAAGGAGAAGAATTCTACCACAGGGTTGTAATTGGAGTTATTCAGTTATTAGGTAAGGTAGAAGACCATGGTTGATGAGGTTTGGTCTAAGATTCCAAGTTGGAATACCCCATTTCCATTAGCCTTTTTTTTTTTCAATTCTTGCTTAATATCTTCTTGCAATCTTGCCAAACGAATAAAGTTGAAACTTGTTTGTGTAAACAAACAGATTTTTCCAACTCCACATTAAGACTTGAGAGAAAAAAACTTAATGCAATTTCATCAGAAATCTGAACTCTAACTAACAAATTATAGAAATTCTCTAGATACTCCATTAAAGAATCTCCCTATTTTGAATTTTCCAATTCTACAATCGGATCATCAAAACCTCCATCATCAAACCAACTACTCACATCTTACAAAATCTGGTGCCAAGATTTTGTGTGAAAATCTTGACTTTGCATGTAGTGATGTTGCCAAGAAAAGACTTTTCCATCCATTGACAACAACAGTTGAGACCTTTGATGCATAAGAGGGCCTTCTAGCTACTAAAACTATTCAGCCTTAGCTTTCCATTCCTGAAAATTAGTCCCATCAAAAGATGGAAACTGCAAATGAGCTCGATCAAGAATCTCAATACAAGAATTTTGGAGAATCTTGATTATCAAGACTAACAACACTTTTCGTCTCAGACTTGGACATAATAATAGAAGGTTTTACGTTCCATGATTGGTGTAGGGTTTAAGATGGGCCAAAATTTAGTCTAATTAAACCCTATGTAGGTTTGGAAACCCTAATCCTAACCTTAAACTATGCAAGGTCCAAATACAAGCCCAAATCGTATGCTACTTGGCCCAATGTTTGAGGCCCAATTTATTTACAAGAAATAAAGTCCTATTCTAATTTATACAACTAGGTCATGACTTTAAAAATATGTAGAAGAGATTCTATGCTAGTGTTTGCTGAGTCCCACTCTTCCTGTATCCTCCTAGCCATTGTCCTAGTAGTAGGTCCTCTGTTATGGGCTTTATCATCATAAAGCCCACTAAGTAAGCTATTGAGAATCAACCAAAGATCGCTCCAAAGAATCCATTCTTGTCTCCAATTCTTTGATAGTCACCATCTTGTCCACATAAGATCTCTTTTCTCTACTCCACTACATCACTATAGAATTCCTTACCTTTTGCATTGCAAATCACATGCACACACCTCAAGCACTTTGCACCGCTCACCACTTGCATACACCTCGATGGCCACTCACACATAAAGGTACACATCTTTGAAAACTGAAATGATTTAATTTCTCATTAACCTCATAATACATCATCTGGGGTTATTTATAACCCTCAATTAGAACCCAATTTTGTTAATACAAAACCCTAAAACACAAAATCCCCAAGTATATAAAAATTTATAACAGTAAACGAGAGAGGTGAAATTTGAATGAAGTGTTTGTGAACGAGATTAGTGATTTGAAGAACTTATCGTTTTCCAGTGCAATCTTAGTGAACATTTTTTTTAATTTTTCTGGAAACAACTACTTGATCAGTGAACGATGGTTAGGTGTTTGTTCATCTTGAAGCGGCGCAACTGTTGCAGTATAACTGAATATGAAAAACAAGAAAGTGTTGTGCCTCAATTTCCGTTAAAATCAATAGTCGGTGAAATTTACATGAGTGTTGGTGCAAAATCGATGATCAGCGAGGTCCTTGTTTGTGTTGATTCACGTTTTTTTAACAACAATGGAGTTGGTTTTAAAAAAAATAGTTTTAGATAAGTCGTGCCAACTTGAAATGATTTTGGCTACGCTAACTTGAAGTTGTGTCAAGTTGGCACGACTTTTCTACATCAACTTGAAGTTGTACCAACTTGGCACAACTTCTATTAAATTTCTTTTTTAAAAAATATTATTTTAAAATATTCATGTTTATATATATATAATTATTAGTTATTTAATTAGAGTTGAAATTATGTAATATTTGAAATTAATTTCATAAATAATTTTTTATGTTTGCGCATTTGATTTAAAAAATATTAATTATAATTTATGTAAATAATAATATTAATATTACGATTTTGACATCATACGTGGATTTAGGTAATGATTTGAATTAGTGAATTTCTTGTTGTATTATATAATTAATGGAAGAAATGATGTTAAGTTTTAACAATAAAATTTTTTGGATAACCATGCATGGATGATATTTGACGGTAATGTATTATACGAATTTGATTATTTAATTAATAAAAAATATGAAAGAGTTTTGCAAACTATATCATAAATATTGTTAAACATTGTACTATTAAAAAGTGTAATTTAAAAAAAATTGTTATTGAAAATAAATAGAGAATTGAGAATTGTTATTAACATTTGAAAAATAAATAAAAAAATATTGTTATACATTTAAAAAATAAATATCTATAGAAGTAATATTGATTCTTTATAACACAAACTATAAAATTTAAAGTGGGTCCACACAACACATAAAAATTATATTATATATTAATATTATTATTTATATAAATTATATATTAATATTTTTAAATCATATATGCAAACATAAATTTTTTTTATTTATTGAATTAATTTCAAATATTATATGATACTCAATTTTAATTAATTTCAAATTAATTAAATTAATAATATATTTATTTAAAAATACAAATATTTAAAAAAAAATTTAACTAAAATCGCGCTATAACTTAGCACTAACTTCAAGTTATGTAAAATTGTTACGATTTTGAGCTTCACGTATCCAAAGTCGTACGAAGCTGGAACAACTTATGTCAATTAATTACCTAAATCTATTTTTTTTTAAATGACCTCATTTCAATTTGCAGTCACTGAACCGAAACTGAATTGCAGCTGATGTAATTAATTTGAATTGAGTCTTCGTAAAGGCTGGCTGGCTTGTGATTAAAACATTTTTGGACTAGTTTTCTGGTTTTGGTGGAAATTTTGTTTTTTTTTAGGCATTACCATTATTGAATTTTGTTCTGGATTGAAAAATCGGAATCCATAGTGCTTACGTTGTCGGGTGAATCAAAATTAATCACGTGTATTCATAAAGAATCACACGGTGGGGGCCAACAAGGTGTGACATTATCTGAGGAAATTAGAGAAGTGAATGTTCTGTTGGACCCACATTTATGATATTTTCTTGCATTGAAAATTTTGCATTTTTGAGAAACTTTACATTGTAGGGCCAGCTGAAATCAGTGGCATTATTGGATCTGAAGCGTAAAAGTGAAATTGAATTGGATGCATTAAAGCCAGCTCATGGAATTGGAAATATTGAATCATTACTTCAGTGCAATTAATTGAAATCGTGGCATGTATTGAGATTCACATGGCAACTTTATTCTTTGATGGAAGCAATCATCACATAAATTTGGCAGATAAATTTGGCAGAGTCCATGAGGCTGGTGGCTTTGTTGATCCAATTTGGTGTTAGTAAAGTAAATCAGCACATCAATTAACGGAGAAGAGAACTTTTGCACATGGGACTCAAATTTGAGTTCAATTACATTTATTGTTTTGTGTTTCAATGATACAAGCAAGTTGATTTAGTGTTGTCTCTTGCTTCGGTGCAATTGTGTATATTTTTGAATTCATGGATGTACTATTAGTTTTTTTTATCGATAATAAAAAATTAATAAATATGAATCACTTCAGGAGTGGTTCAACCCGTATAAAAAAAACTCAAGTCAACTCACCTAATTGGACTTTGAGGTCCAACCTAAAAGAACAAACCTATAGAAAAAAACATCAACAAATCATCCTCATACAGACTAGAGGGTCAAGACACCAGTCAGAAAAAGAGAAAAGTGAAGCATGAGACTTGACAGTGACCCACGACCAAACCTTTAATTGAACCAAGGCAAAAACTTCTGAAACGTCATCACGTCCCTATTAAAGATTACATTGTTCCTATGTTTCCACAACTTGCTTACCACTGCAATCCAAACCGCTCCCCATACATCGCCTGAAGCATTTCTGAGTCTGAACTGGGAAAAATTTAGCAAAGGAACATTGTGAGACACAAACTGCACTCCAATCCATTCAAAGCAGTGACTCTAAACTAGCCAAACAAATCTACACAAAGGACTATCTAACACGATCCCACGCTCTTCCAAATTGACCTTGGTGACTATCTTATTCTCTAGCACCCTCCAAGTAGTAACGAGTGCAGAAGGTTGCGCTTTACACCTCCAAAACTGCTTATATGCAGTGGAATCCTCCCTTTCCCAACTCCCCCTAAGACGAATATAAGTTGAATTAACCGTATAAGATACCGTCTCCCCTCCCTTCCAAATCCTCTTTATCCAAGTCCAAACTCAACCCTTGGATTACTTGGAAAATTTGACACACCGATTGCTTTTCCCATTCGAATAGATTCCTTCTCCAGGAAAAATTCCAAACCCATACACCGTTATTCCAAACCCCTAAATCTGCTACCTTAGAAGCTTTTGACAGACTCAAGGAGTACAACCTCGAGAAAACATTCTTCAAAGCACCACAACCCTCCCAATTATCCTCCCAAAAAGAGAATTCCTTCCTGGATCCTATCTTCCACTTAAAAGCATCTTCAAAATTCTAGCCCCAACCCTCCAAACCCCAAACCTCCTTCAAATCTTTCCACCAAAGGGAATCCTTTCTATTCTTCCCAACCTCTCGCAAACTTCTCCAACCCCCATACTTAGAAACAAGAACCTCCTTCCACAAACCACCGGTCGCCAAATCCATTTACCGAGTAATGCCGAGTTAAAGGTCCTAAAATCAATGATACCAAGACCACCGACCTCACGTGGCTCACAAACCTTTTTCCAAGAAGCCCAGGTGACCTTTCTTCCTTCAAACCTCCACCCCCATAAGAAATTTCTTTGAATACTTACTAGCTCGTTGGCCACCGCAATCAACATTTTGAATAAGGACAGATAGAACAACGGTATAAAGGAAAGTACCGACTTAATCAAATAGATCCTCCCGACCATTGACAAGAACCTACCTTTCCACCTACCCAATCTACTATTTAGTCTATCAACCACTCCTCTCCATAACGCCTTTCATGGCTCCCCCTTACCGTCATGCCCAAATAAACGAAAGGAGTCACTGTCACTTCATAATTGAGGATGGCCAAAAATCGCTGGATTGTTAATTGATCAACCCCCAGGCCACCAAGCCTACTCTTCATAAAGTTCACCTTAAGCCCAGAAGAGAGTTCAAAGTAATTCAAATCTACCTTTATGTTGAAGATGCTTTTACAATTAGCTTCACAAAAGAATAAAGTATCATCAGCATATTGTAACATATTTACCGTCACCTTATTCCTTCTGATCTCCAGACTATCGATCAGATTCTTCTCAACGGCCATCCTGGAGACTCTCGCCAAGCCTTCAACCACTAACAAGAACAAAAACGGAGCTAACTAATCACCCTGCCAAAGCCCCTTCTTAGGAATGAATTCTTTAGTCGGACTACCATTCACCAGGACTGATACGGAGGCAGACTCTAAGCAACCCTTAATCCACTTAATCCATTTTCCACAAAAGCCAACCCTTTCCAACATGTAGTAAATGAACTCCCACCTAACAGAGTCGTAAGCCTTTTCATAATCCACTTTAAAGAAGACACACCTTTTCTTCTCTCTCTTCACCTCATCCAACACTTCATTGGCCACTAACACACTATCCAACAAACCCCTTCCCTCCAGAAAAGCAGACTGCCTGATATATATTACTTTACTAATCACCTTTTCCAGTCGAAGAGATAGTGCTTTCGAAATAATTTTGTACATACATCCAACCAACGAAATGGGTCGAAACTCACAAAGCTGTTGAGGATTATCTTCTTTAGGAATCAAACATAAAGTAGTTTTGTAACTTGAGCATTTTCATTCCTTCGACTTTGATTCTTCATTGGCTTTTACCATACCATCAAAGTTTGCGAAAAACGTTTAAAAACAATTCACCCCCCTCTTGTTTTAGGCCTAAAATTCTAATAGAAGTATCTTTTGCAGGTACCCCCACTTTAACTGAGGCCGAAGATCGAGACCTTGGAGAGACTGAAGAACGAGACCAATGATCGAGACTTGGGAGAGATCGAAGACCGAATTCACATAAGTGACACACATTAGGGATATCCACACTGTTGGGATGAGACCTTCCCAGCCCTGACAAGAACAATTGGGTGGAGTCGAAAAGGACTGAGAGAACTTTATGGTAATTATGATAAACAACATTAGCGAACAAAGAACGACAATTGAGAATGATCATGTAGCTCTAATCTTGGCCCGTCAAAGCGAGATGGCCAAAATGAAATGAAGAAGAAATTTGAGCTCTTCGGCAGGAGAATGAGGAGATGAGAAAGTAATTGGTAAAGGGGTCACATACGAATTTGACCATGATATACCCCAAATGTAACCTAGTGACGTTCCTGTCTGTCATGACCCAACCACTAAAATTTGGTAGCCAGAAGGCTGATCCAGGTCGAACACTTCAACCCATACTCCCGGGACAGTGGAAGAAGTCTGTCGACACCTCTTCATTGACAAAATAATGGAAGCCCAGGTGCTCACAAGCTGGAAAGGATTAAGCATATACAGATACGACGAATTAACCGATCCCAAAGAGCACATCAATGTTTACACAAAGCAGATGAGCCTATACACTATGGACGACGCAATCATGTGACGAGTCTTCCCAACGTTCCTAAAGGGCGGAGCCCTCAATTAATTGACCTAACTCCCCTCTTTTGTCAATTGACTACTTTGAGACATTGATAGCCAAGTTTGGGACTCAATTCACAACAAGTCGCCCTCACCACCTCACCTCAATAGTCCTTGTAAATATTCATCAAGAGAAGAGAGAGTCGTTGCGCTCATTCATGGAAAGGTTCGGGAAGATAAATTTAAATATCTAAAACCTTAGTTTCGATGTGGCCTTGCACCACATGATAACGATGTTAAGGTCGGGAAGTTTAGCCAATAGCCTATGCAAGAAGGCATCTGCTCACTTGGACGAGCTACAAAGTGTTAGAATATATGACTTTAAACTAGAGGGGGGGGGGGGGAATTGTTTAAAGAGAGTTTTCCCAAACTTTTCGACCTTGAATGAAATTACTTCGAGAAAACCTTGATTAAGAAATCAGTTTTTCAAAACATAAAGCAAAAGGCACAACACTAGTAAAAACAATCGGTTGTTTATACCAGTTAACAAATATCAAAACTGAATTTAAAGAGTTAGGGAT
>Ga0123342_1002496_pt1 | contig 30569 bp, 12 predicted proteins | sample Turbeawhitnodule_FD_89960 | JGI IMG/M metagenome (GOLD analysis project Ga0123342, IMG submission 89960) | Root nodule microbial communities of legume samples collected from Mexico - Turtle bean Mexico white nodule | ecosystem: Host-associated > Plants > Roots > Nodule | place: Mexico: Nepantla... | reverse complement strand
TCTTTTCTTTCAACTACGAGTTCTCTAATTTCAACAACAGCAAAGTCCAAACATTTAATACCAGAGTGGATGGATCAATTGGTGCCTTTCCATCCTTCCAAGCTGCATCTAAATATGTCCTTAAGGACATGCCAACAAATACCTGATATAACAGTTAAAATCTCTTAATATTTATGTCATTCTAAATAAGTCAATTCCAATTGCATTTAAGTATACTAGGCAGGGAGAACATTACCAACTTTCTGCCAGTTAAATCAGCAGCAGCTTTCACACTTCCGAGCCGATGTAAATTTGACGCAAATTGGGTGGTAATGACCCTTCCATTAGAAGCTGAAATATGTCTCAACAATGCATCTGCCACTACTGATTCACTGATTGTCCTACCAGGTGAGAGTACATTTGTTGAATCACTCATCATCTGTAAAGTAATGTCCAAAGCAAAGATTGTTTCTATATTTTGTCAACATTTAAGGAAAAAGAGGGAAGGGATACATATTTGATCTAACAAAAAAAAAATAAGAAAACTGTCTGTATGATCATATTAAATATAAACAGATGTGCATCTAACATGACATTTAATACTATTCATTTTCACATATATAATAGCAAAATTCAACAGAGCAGAAAAAAAAAAGGAAAAATATCTTTCTAACAATACTGAGTAGAAGGGGAGAAAAAAAATGTTGAAAAGAATATCCCTGAACTAAAATAATATTCTAAATTTAAAAAGTCTATTACCAATGGAATACAACTTGAAATTTTGAAAATGTGGAAACATGTTATCCTTTAAGTCCAGGATTGGCCATGAAAGCCATATTAAGCTTAATATCTAGGCACTACTCAGAGAACACCACCAACCATAATTGTAAGTATACATACACCTGACCTCGACAGAAATGTTAATTACAAGTCCCTCTCTGTCTTCAAATCCCTAATGTAAATCTAAGCTCATGATAAATTATTCAAAACCAAGATCGAGAAGCAATTAACAAATATCCAGTGACTTACCAATGTTACTCCCTCTTTAGAGAGTTCCTCTAAAGCTTCACGATCAAAAACATTCCCATCTAGTGGTGTCTCATCAATCTATTGAATCAACAGGAGATTAAGCTAAATAAAATAGAAGGACAATGCTCCGAGAAATAAAAGTAAAATTCTGACCTTCCAGTCCCCAGTGTGAAGAATAGTACCATCAGAACAGCGAAGAACTAGTCCACAACAATCAGGAATAGAATGGGTCACCCTGATAGGTTCTATCTCAAATGGCCCAGCCACAAACTTCTTCCTCATTCTAAATACTTTGAGTCTAGATGGAACAAAAATACCATGTTCCTTCAAACGTTTGTTTATAAGCTGTTAAAAAGAAAAGTTTTATCTTCTCTGGACCATACAAAATAAACAATGCAAAGAACAAATATTTTTTTATCTGATCTGAAAGAATATTTCATGATGAAAGTGTACCAAATTTTTATTATTAATAACAAATATCAATTACAATAACACAAAATGAAGAACTAAATCATTAGTTAATCAACTTCATGATAATGTTAACACTAAGATCTGACTTTTATCACTTACTATGCATTAATATTGTCAACCACAGAGAAATTGAACAAATTAACAAATTGATTTATTTCAAGAAAATTTCTGGCAGATACCTCCTTTGTAAAGGAAGATGAAAAAATTGGTGTATTGGAATCCAATGCCGGGATGACCTGACAAACCAATGTAAATTAAGTTAAGAATAGACATAAGAAAAGAACAATGAACATAGTTATGAAATATTAATAATTAATTAGAATCCCTTGTCAGTAACTAACAAATTAATACCAATGAACATCAATTTTTATTGCAGCAAGAATAACTATGAATATCTTGGCAGGCATCTTGAAACCTAGCGTAGGAAATATGTAATTATAGTATTATTGTAAATAGGGCAGATCATATCCTTGTAATTATCTAAATTAGGGTAATTGTTTGTTCTTGTAATTATTCTTGTATCCGTGATACCCATATAGAAAAATAGTTGCTCTGCTACACATAGATTCAAGAAATAGGAAGCTCATTGTAGTAGGAAATACTCGTAGTGTAGGAAGAGGGGAAAAAAGAAGCAAACTACCTTAAAAGAGCTCTCCAAATTATTTTAGAAACAAAAATGCCCCCTCTAAAAAGAATGTGCGGACAACTAACTCTATGATATACCACTGAAGATGTAGAGGGATAAATGTGCACATAATCTGATAGTCTCTAAACTGAATGAATAGAAAAATGACCAAGAAAATGCAAAATATTCAATTCCAAAATGAAAAGTGATGGTAGATTGTCTGTGAAGTCCAGAACCACGTTACACAAATTGAACAGAAACAGCCTTGTGAGTTGTAATTAGCAAGTTGCAAGGCCTACAGTTCAGTAAAACATATTTTATATTATTAAGGGTCACAGTCGGATAAATTTTTCCATAGCACTCCAGAGAGAGAGACAAAATTGAAATAAACTTCTTGGTAGGCTTAAAGTCATTCTTTAGAAAGGTTAATATAAGAGAACGTTTACATATTAATCGGTGAATAAGCCAGCTTTAACACATGGAAGAGTTCATTCTTCTTATTTTCTGCTCCCAGAGGGGGAGGCAGTTTATCCAAAGAAACTCTAATTGGATTAATAAGCATAGAGAAGGAAGCATTACCCAAGGCAACGCACCAATATGATCTTCATGACCGTGTGTTATGACAAGCGCCTCAATTTTGTGGCTCCACTTTCTTATAAAAGTGGTGTCAGGTATAATCTTCTGAACTCCAAGTTCATCATAGCTGAAGAAGCGTAGCACAGTCCAAGAGAAGTGGTGTCACTAAATTTGATTTGGCAGCAAAATACGGTAACACACAGAAGACGAAGGGTTTACTCTGGAAACATGACACCGGCGTCGATGAGGATATAGCGGTCATGGTTGCCGACGAGCATGCAGTTCATCCCAATCTCCCCCAAACCGCCAATGGGAAGAACGCGAAGCGGAGGCCCGTCGGAGCCTTCGTAAAACTGTTCCATCTTGCGTTGAACCGAGTCCTCCATGCTCTTTCTAGGGCCTTCATTTCGCCTGGCTCTTCCCCGAGGCGCTTTCGTTGTAGACCCATGGGTGCTCCCTGGAAACAGGCGATGCGTGAAGTGCGATAAGCGTGAATGCGAAAATGACGTGGATTGGTTGGGTGGTGACGTACCTGGGAGTGAAGAAAGTGAAGCGGAGATTGAGGTCGTTGGTTTGCGGCGGAGAGAGAGGGGGCGGAGCGAGAGGGAGAGAGAGGTGAGAGCGGCCATTGGTCGGAAGAAGCTCCACCTCGAAGGAGTGGTGGAATAGCGGGAAATGGAGTTTTGTTCGTTCCTTCACTCACCTTTCTCAAATATCTTTCTTATCCACTTCTCTTCCACGGAACCTGCTTCCCACACGTGTGGCAAATTTCAATCTTTACTAAGATTTTTTTTTTATTTTTTTATTCTTTTACTGCATTTTTAATGTTTTATTTTACACCAAATCATTTGTTGACCCTGATCCTGGTAGGACACAGAGATACGTATAATCTCTAAAATGTTGGATATGGAGATACATATCTATATATTATATAATTACGAATTACATAAATTGACAATAAAGATTTATTTGCACAAATATGTTCCAGATTATTTTTTTTAAGTAGAAAGATATCTTTCATGACTGGTTCACATGTATTTGTTTTTTATTTTTATAATCATAATAAAAATTTATACAATAAGTTTCAATTTTTAAAAAATTAATGTATTTTTTTAAAAAATTGTATTATAACTGTACTAAAATTGTCAGAAATCCAACAAATACTTTTTGAATTTGACATTTCATGGATATGTGTCCTATAAGTGTTATACGAGTGTCGGTGTCCGATACGAGTATCCGACTCCGACACGCCATTAAAGTTTCTGAGCTTCATAATTGTCACTAATTCAAATAATTAAGAAATAAATATTAATCATTTTAAATTAATTTACACTGCATCTGTACTACAAATTCATTAAAGGAGTTTTCTAAATCACTTTGTAGTCTTTATAGTATTTTTTGTGAATTTTACACTATTCAATTTTGCGTAAAAATTCAAGAAATTCATACTTTAATATATTTTCTTAATTATATTTGATATAAATTTTGCTCACTTTTTTAATTTTATTTAAAAATTCCCTTGCTTATATAGAAAAATTCTTTAGGTGAAGAAAGTGTGCTACATAAAATTTCTTTAATTATATTTAAGATTTAGTTTATGAACACGATGGTTTTTTAATCTTTCAACTTTAGTCTGTCAAAATTAAAAATTAAAAATTAAAGGACAAGCCGAACTCTTTAATTTTTCGGTACATTGTCAAAACATAACATCCCATATCTCATATTAGTAACTTCAAAAGAAAGGAAATAATGTCAAAGGTAAATCTTAATGATATCTCCTAATTAAATATTAAGTTCTTAAACGAATCATAATTATGAGTTTATTAAAGATATTGGGCCTAAAAAAACCTCCGGTAAGCCCATTGCAAAATGCTTGATGGCTTCTTCTTCCTGCACCGCTCACCTATAATTTTATAAATCCCGAAAGGGTCTTGACCTTTTATTTGAAAAAGGGCACTGTGGTGCAGTTTGTTTGGCATTGTTCATCTTCATCATTCACCTCAGGCGTTGGTGGAGGAGTAGATTGCATCTAGAGGTAAGAATTAAGCTTTTTTTACGAGCATTGGTGGTTATGGCGTTTTTATGGTTACTGGAAACCGGGATCTGGGAGTGTGCTACGGATTCATCAATCCAAAAGTTAATCATTTTGTTTTCCGGGTAAGGAGGTGTTCAGAAAGCAAATTTTTCATGAATTATTGATTTCTGAATTGCTGAATCCAGAAGCCTGATTTCTATTACAGATTGGTGGATCTATAATGATTTTTTTGAATTGTGGATTTCTGAATCCGGAATGCATATTCTGAATTATGGATTGGTGGATCCAAAAGATTTACTGATTTCCCAATCTGGGATTTTTGTGGATTCCATAATCTGCAATGCGAAAAACCAAATATGGATTCTCTATTCCGTAAAACTATCGGACTGCATTCTCTGGAATGATACATATCAACTTCGAAAACGAAAACCCAAAGAGAAAACGGAACTGCAGATCCGAAAACCAAAAAATTTACTTACCTTCTTATCTAGTGAACCGTCAAGAGAAACCACCATTCTCCCACCAACAGAAACGCAAGATGGAACTGCGTCGCTGAGAGAGGAATGAAGTCTGTGGAGAGACAATGGAGTCCGCTAAGAGAGGAATGGAACGGCGCTGCTGAGAGACTAAGCAAGAAGAAAATAATAGTATAGGTCTTAAGTGCATTTTAGGATTTTTAAAAAATAATAGGGACAATTTTGTATTTGCATAACATTGTGGGGGTGCAGGAAGAAACGACCATGGTTGATTCTACCTGCACCACATCAATTCAAATTTGTACCCAACACACTACATGAAATGTTCATTTTGCCCTTAATGATTTAAAAGACTTTGTCTTATGGATATTCATACCGATAAGTTAATCACAAAGTTATGGATATGCAAGTCTAAATCTAATATGTCACTTTCGGATTTGGCCATCCGGAAGCTTACTTGGACAACATAAATGACCTTCCGGATGCCAAGATCTATAAGCAAACATAAAATGAGTTATGGATCCCGATCCTTAACACCATTTACAGCATATCATTCCGGACATGAAAAATCAGAACTCATAACTCACTTTCAGATATGATCATCCAGAAGTTTAAATGAAGCACGAAAATGACCTTCTGGATATCTAAATTCGGAGTATATAACAACCACTTTTGAATTTTTGCATCTTTAAGCAAACATGAAACCTTCCGGATATCAGGACCAATAACAGCTCAACACCATTATAAGCTAAATGCAAAACGTAAATAATTGTCCTTACCTTAGAAGAGATTTGCACTGCACCTAAGAGTAACGACTTCACTCCACCACCACAACAACCCACTTCACCACCACCACCTCCACTAAAAACGCACAACCCAGTAAAGAAACACTCATCTGCATATTTGTTTTCAAAACAAAGAAGACAAGGACAATGTTGGGTTTTAAAATTTATGTTGGATGCATGTCTTAAATGACATGGTGCAAGGAGAAACGACCTTACAAAATAGTATAAATTTGTGATTTAGATAGAGGTATGAACATAACTATAGTATCATACTTTTACTTGTTAAATCTTTTGGAGTACCTTTGCATGTAAATATTTGTTAAATCTTTCATTAACTTGATTGTTGGAGTGCTTGCTGGTCTCCTCTTGACACCCGTGAAAAAGTAGAGGGACCATGATGGATACATACTCAAGAAATTAAGAAGACTTGAAAGTCCAATAATAGACTAATTAAGATCTATTAGTATCAACATAACACTCATTTAATATCATTTTGTAAGAACAATTTCTTTTAAATCAATGAAGTGATTAAAAGACCACCAGTGAAACTGGTCATCATTTATGACTAATCAATCTTAATTGATTTATAAAACTAGCAAAGATTATCAAAATAAATAATGGGGTTACAAATGTAATTAGAGCTTAATAAATTCTAATTAATACTTATACAAAATATTAGAGAAAACAATAATTATAATAAAAAATAGATAAAAACTGAACCTTTTCAGTTTGGGATTGAGCTTCATTAGTCTAAAGAAATTAATTAAATTGTACAACTATTTTGGTTTGGTTTCTCTTTTTCCTCCTTTACCAAAAAATCTTGAATCTTGCAATACTTTGGTACATAATCTACTATGCAACCATTCTTAAGGTGTCAAGTCGCCTAACTCATGTTAGGCATTAGTCAAGTCAATTTACTTATTAGATGAGTTCAATTATTTTAAATCATGTCTACCAAATCCATTTATTCAAGTAAATAGATAAATTTTATTGTCCTGTTTTAAAATTATAAACTAGTCAAACATGTTGCTTTACCCATAAATTTTGGATCTATTAATTTAAAAGGTTCTTCTTAAAAGTATTAAAATAAGCTTTAAATTAAACCAAAGATACATAAAAAATAATCAAATTTTACCAAACGACCTAAAGAAATAAATAAAAAGGACTCCAACCTTAAACTTAAGAAACAACATTAGAATCAAATTTTGCAAAACTTAATCTAACTCATTCACCATTGTGGTACAAATGAACTTGTGAGAAAACTCCATTTTAGAGTTCATTTTCAGCTAAATTAAAGATTTTGGTTTTTCTTTCGCACACTTAAGCCTCATTTTATAGGTAGGTGTCCCTACAAAATTCCAAAAAATAAAAAACATAGAACATGAACATAGTGTCCAAGGAAGCAGTCATCATTAATTACAATGAACACTATTTAGTCAGTCACCTATCTTTGCCTACAGCTGAAGGGTACATGAAAAACCACTACAAACACTATAGAACTAATCAGAAGTTTGGCAGTGTGAGCACTGTCCAAGTTTGGTTTTTTCTGCACATTCTCCACATAACAATCTAGAATAACTCTCATGTGAGATTGGCGTGTCCTGTAATCCAAGGTAATCCTACTTGAGGACACTGTTTTGCATCTGGGATCAGAACAATAGGTCCCAGAAAGATGCGCCACAAATCAAGTATTATTGTGACCAGCATTGCAGCACCTAAAGCATCAACAGCCACTCTAGGCAAGTCCCATTTATCGCCAGGTTTCTCATCTACCCTGCATATTTACAAGATTTATCATCAATAAAATTAGTACAACATACACATATTCCCTTCATGTAGTAGGATATGCAACAACTCCTTTCCAAAGAACCAAAGAGGTACATAATCAAAACAACTCAAACGTGGAATGAGGTAACTCAAACAACTGCTAGTTTCTCCCTTCTTTCCTTTTTAATTGTTTGTTTTAAAAGTTCAAATCCACATTGATTACTCTTTTGTCAATTATATTCTTATTTATTGGTTTCTTAAAAGACAGATAAGAAGTAGAAGAGGGAGTAATGACTTACCTTAAAAACATTGGGAAGCTCACAATAAAGTATATGGCATAAAACAGAGATCCAACTTTATACATAGAGTCCCGATCCACAAATTGATAATAAGGGAACTGCATACATCAAATTGAAAGCATTATGCTCAAAAATATGCATTTCATATTGTAGGTCAACTGCAGGGTGATATGTTTCATAGACATCCAGGGTTATTATATAAGCTGAAAAATGTATATCTATATGTATTTGTATTGTGACTTGCATTGAGGATTAAGAAGAAAACGATAGAAAACTAGGAAACTTGTCATCTGGGTTGGCTGATTAGTGAAAGTATAAAATTTCACAAAGATGTAGGCACAGCCAAACAAAAAGAAAGAAACTTATAGCCAAAGCCATTTATAAGTGCATCTAGAATTATAAACCTTACAGGGCCAAAATACAACCATCAACCTTAAGCATATCAGTAATTCTGTGTGTCCTATGCTCACTGTCACTAATACTGAATCTTGGGTTGTCAAAAGACAGGATATCGTTATCATCTTGATAAAAGAAAATATGGATCATCTTTAAGAAAGGAAAAATATAAGGAATTCTAATTTAAACGAAAAGAAAAGAAATACAGAATAAATATGTAAGATGGTGTACGACAGATAAACCTAAGCAGTGGAGGTTCCATAGCACAAAAAAAGAAGTAAGAAAACTTTGTACCAAATGGCCTATTCCTTGCATTGTACAAAGATATTGAAACTGAAATTGTCAAGGGTTAGGTTTTACGATCATATATTTTATAGATAAGATGTGAGATAAACTTGAATAGCAATTATTAACAAAAATTTAAAACTTTGATACCTCAAAATTAGATGCAGTTCAAGAAAATATTAAAAATGCATGATTAAACAAAGATTGAGAAAAGAAAACAGCAGTGTTTTATTACAACGTACATTAGAGATAGCCAGAGTCTCCAGGTATGCTATAAAATAAGCAAGCGCAAGAATCCATGCAGCTTCAGTAGCCCATTGAATTTTTTCTGGCAAATCAGCAATAAAATGCCGTAACCGCCGCAGTGTCATGTTTGATGAAACATGATAAAACAGGAAGCAAACATGAGTGAGCAGGAACGTTGTGTGCGGTACCTGCCACCACCAAATAGAGCAATTCAATAAAGAATGTGGTCACACTAAAGAGATAATTCATTGGTCTTTGGCTTACATTGTTCATTTTCCATGATGGAAAGGTATAAGATGCACCAAGAACTGTGAAAAAATAATGAGTCCAGAAATAATTTCCAACATAACTGAAGATTATTATCCAGAGACTAGCCTGTAAGTATTAAATATGAACATATTAGGCAGTGAGTAGGTCAACTGAATAAACATAAATTTTTTATAATTAAATTGATCCATAATAATGCAGAAGAAAGTACCATTTTTCTTCTTTCAGATAACACAAAATTACATTAGTATTAACATATATCAGAAATAATGTAAATGGGATAATTGAGTGGATATATCTTATTATGTAATCATGATAATTAAAATAACTGTAGCTTTCGTATTTATGATACCCATTGCATAATAGCCTCCATTGTGTTTGTGTATCAGGCACATGGAATTCATCATGCTAGATAACCTTAATTCCTGAACAACTAGTGGTTGGGGCCAGTTCCGATTAGGGCAACTGTTTTTCTAAGAAACATGTTTCTACTATTTCACATCTCTTCTTTTGGTCGTGTTTCCACTTCCAATCATTATCTTCTCTCCTTTCCAGTGTGTTCCATCACTGTTCACCAGTCTATAACCACTTTTCTTACTACTTTTCTGGTCACTGACCCCAAGATCAAACATTGTACTTGGGAGCAACTATTGTACTTGGGCATCCAACATTAAACATTTGCTGGTCCTGTAAAGGAGGAATTTAAAAATGAATTTTCCAAGTGGAATAAGATTGGTGCCCAGCTGTGTAGAGACACCCAAGCTACTATTCATCCCTAGCTAAAGCAGATTTTTCATTTTCATGAGAGATGGGAATTAGTTTTGGAGTAAGGTATTGCTCTGCACACCAAACATCTTTACCAAATTTACCAAAACCTTGCGATTGCCATCTCCCCTCAGGGACTTCATGATCTGACATCTGAATATTTGATTAAATGAGTTGTGTCCTTCACAACTTTAATGATGTTTTGTCCCTGTCACCATTGTTGCTAAGGAAACAGGTAACCAAAATCATAGTGTATGTCTTGCATGGGTTACAAGCAAAGTAGTCAAATTTGAGATTATGGTTGAGATTGTGAAGGACTCACAAGATCGTAAATTGTGAGATCCAAACATGGATTGTAGATTCTACTTCTACTTAAATATGATATATATATATTAAAAAAACAATCACAAAATTGTGGATGAAGGAGAAAAACATGAAACCATGAGTGAAGGAGAAAAAGTAAAACCGTGTGGTATGGTTGAGCAATTAGAACAACCACAACTAGTCAATTTTTCTTTTGGGGAAGGTGGTTGCTTGGCAAACAAGAAGGAGAAACGTAACATCAATTACGTAGCTACATGAAACCAACTATGTGTAAAGGAAAACAGTTTTTTATTGGGCTTAGGTTTTAACCCAAACTCATTGATCCAAGATGAGTTTCGTGCGATGCAGAACCCAAAATCGTAGATTGTGACACTACAGGAAAACACATTTCCGCTATCTTCGGCAACGATCCCACTCATCCCACTCTGGCACGATTTTGCATGGGCTATAAATTGGACATAGTGGCCAAAATCATGGAATCATGTGATTCCATGTTTTTGATCTCAATTTTGACTACACTCGTTACTAGCAAAGTATTCCATGTTTGTCAGCAAATTTTGGGTTCTCCAAAGTACCTACTAAGAACTTTGCTTAGAGAAACTTTCTATAGGTACTGCCAAATCCTCTTTAAACATGGACATGCTTATTGTCAACTCCTATCTTGATCTCTCAAAGTGATAACTAACTAACCGGTTACTCCCATAAGCAAGGTAAAACTTGTCCCAAGTATGACAAATGCCATAAAGTTGGACACTTCATTTCTCCACATAGGGCCCACAAAAAAACAAGGCAAGGTGGGCTGGCTCGCAAAATCTTGGTGGGTTACTTTCTCTTACCCATCCCACATGATTGCAAATTGGCCAGCCTTTTTCTAAAACAAAATGTTGTATTTAATTAAATTGTTTGTTACATTACCATGCGATTAAATAGTTTATTACATGTTTTGTTAATAAATCATACTTTTGGATGTTACAAACTTGCCTTGAGCAATGACAAACAAGACATATTTATGCTAGTTTTTCCCATTCTATTTGAGTGAAGGTTAACCCAAAGTTATCATTCAAAGCCTTGGCGTAGAAATGTCACCTTTCCTGACAACAAAGTTCTAATTGCCAGTTACTGGTGTGGGCATGGTGGTTGCAAATAGTGATTAGTGTGGTGTACTGGTGCACAGGTTCTCACATGTGTGAGGAGAAGAAAGAAATGAATCAAAAAACCTAACAGTCTGTGTGCAACACACAATGTCTCTTGAGGATAATAAAATAAATTAATAATGAAATATAAAATATTAACAATATTATTAGTATATTAATATTTTGTTATAAATTATAATTATTTAAAATGAAAAAAAATTAAACCAGTTGGCAGGCCAGCTCGCTCCGCTTTGTTTATGGCCTGAACAAATTGCAATTGTGCAGGGTGGGCCAATAAGTTGAAATCTCCAACCCGCTCTACGATTTTGATGATGGACCAGCTCGCATGGCCTACCTACATTGCAATCACATGCTCTTCTTGATTATGCAAAAATGACATCCTATACTCAACACTACCCTCATTAACTTCCTTCAATGGTATGAGGAAAGTGAAACCTCCAATTATTTACTCGGGAGAATAAAATCTCTCTATTCTTTTTCCATGAAATGTAATTGGGGCTGAATATTATGAATTTTAGAAGGAATTCAGTGAGACTAAAGACCTTATAAAAAATTCCCTTCTATGCTATGCTAGTTTTGTCTTTGCTAATTATTATGTGTACGTAACTTTTTAATTCTATAAAATCAAATAGGTTGAGTTCCTCTGAGAATTAATTAATGGAAAACATGGAATCTGTGCATGTTAAGTTTCTGGTAAAATTTAGTAAGATCTTTAAATCCATCTGCAAGAAATGTGGCTCTATATACTAAGTAGCAGTGTGTCTAGTCTTCCTTTGGTTTTTTTGAGAACTTTTGTTCATCTTTTTCTTGCTGACCTAGGGAAGTAAAGAAACCAGTTGGGAAATTGAATTACCTTACTGTCACTCATTGAAATATCTGTTTTGCAAATAGTGTGGTAAGTCAATTTCTCAACTCCCCAGTGAAAGCAACTGAGATGCAGTCTGTCACTCATTGAAATATCTGTTTTGCAAATAGTGTGGTAAGTCAATTTCTCAACTCCCCAGTGAAAGCAACTGAGATGCAGTAATTTGAATTTTAAAATATAATAAGAGTTATAGAAGAAGGCCTCTTGTATGAAGACATTCGTCATGTCATACAAGAGTAGTCAAGTACTGAAATAGCTCTCCCATTGACGTGAGATCCACTTTTGGGTATAGCATTTTAATTAGAGATAAATTCAATGACCAAAATATGATTTTGGTTCCTTGTCTGCATTTTTTATTTCAGTTTGGTCTCTTAAATGTAAAAGGCTCCAGTTTGGTTCCTTAAAATATCTGTCAACCAAATTGGTCCTTCCTAACCACATTAATTTGGTTAACCGGATGACATGTGACAGACTGTGACTGGGAGAGATGTCACTGTCACATGGATATTTGCTATGGCAACTAAAATAAACACCATTAGTGTAAAAAACTGAAAAAAAAAGACCATATTTATCTAATGAGAACACTTTTAGAAACCAGAGTGAAACTTTTTAAACTTAAGGGACTAACTGAAACAAACAAAATCAGACGACGAACCAGAATCATATTTTAGCCAAATTTGATCCATTGGAAACGCAAAAAAAAAAAAAACAGAGCATTGTTGAAAGGTTAAGTGTCAAAGCAAAATATTGAGCAATGACTTCTGCCACCTATGAACTTATCTGACTGAAACAATTGCTTAAAGTACCCAGGTTGAGGAGGTTAAGCAATAAAACTTGTGATATCAAGTCACCTCATATTCAATCTTGTATTAGAGGACGAAATATGTTGAGATAGATTTGTATTTCATTAATCAAAAGATCTTACACAAGGATATTATCAGTTCTAATGCAAGCTGCCTTTAACAAGTCACTGGGAGAGGTTCTTCAATCAATTATATAAGTAATGCAGTTTCATACTATTCATATGTTTCAACTTAGTCTGTTAGAAATAATGTAAACAAGGTAATTATGTCGATACATTTACATATACATATTCATGTGTGTGTGTATATATAATTATGTAATAAAAAATAACTAAGGCAACTATAATGTTTGTATTTGGACAGCTATTATACATAATATCCTCCCCTGTGTAATTGAGACATGAAATCATCACATGACTCTGGTCTTCTTTCTCTCAATAAAATCTATTTAGGTAGGATGCACAAACGACTTAATCTGAATACAAAATGAATCGAAACTGTAAATTGTAAATGTCTTGATCAAGAAACAGGGAATTGCACCAATCCAAGTCATCTACCTTTATAGGAGGATGGCTAGGATCCCCTTATTTTGTAGATCTTGACCTGAAGAGTATGGTACCAAATTACAGGTTATCTAATGGGAATCATGTGGTATACTATCAAGAATGCCTCAAATGAATTAACTGACACAATTCACAATTCTTACAGTAATACCCTTTCTAATGCTCACTTGGAGAATAAAAGCAGGTTTCACAGTAAAACCTATTTCTACACTTTAATATTTTGGATTCAAACTGGTTTTTATCAGTGTTTGCAGATTAAGAAGCAGATACAAGATCAATGGCAAACAAAATGCAAAATGTGTATTTGATGACTTAATGACTAGTTTATAGAGGCCCCTAATGGACAATGATGGAGTAAAGGGAATGGACAGGGGGAGGATTAACCCCACATCAAGCTGTTTGGTTGGGGGAGATAATAGCTGAGCTGGGCATGCCAGGTAATGACTAGCTGTTACCTGTTTAAGAGAACCAATTTATTTATATACATAAAGAAAAATCATTACTTAGAATAAGAAGCATTACAAACACATACAAAATAACACTCCAATATAACTAAATAATAGTTTTAGGTTCACACTGCATAATTCTTGCCAAACAGATAACATAAAACAATACAACAACTATAAATATTGGAAAAAGTTTAAATCTCATAAAAACACTTGCCTTGACCCAATAACGATCCTTCCATGGAATGCTTCTATCTGCCTGCAAATTTTGATATCACAAAAGAAATTAATATCACTATTTTCTCAGTGAGTCACACTACTAAAAATGATTAACAACAGCTGAAACCCCACATTAGATGTTGTTTAAATAAGCCCAACATAGAAATAAGTACTTCATAGAATAGATCACGATGAACCGACAAGCATTCCATCTCAAGGAAAATAATTAAGCACACACCTTTCCAACACACAGCATTGGAATGACGAAAGCAGGAACAGCCGAAACCAATCCGATAAGCAAGTACTCCAATTCTGTGAATTTCTGCCAAACTCATAATTAAAACTTAAAAGTGAATTCTACCATTCGTAGTTTATTATTCACATGACAAAAGAAAGATAAAACCCCAACAGACCAAAACCTGCACAACACATCTATTTAGGAAGGGACAACAACCTTTAACCAAGACTAAGTCTTGAACGGGAAATAATCCATTAAGGGACCCAAAAGATCAAAATTTGAGACATACACTGGGGTCCCACATACAAAACAAAGAGCCTAATTACCACATTTACAAAAAAAATGTAAAAAGTGAAGAAGGGTAAAACCTCATAAAGATTGAAGGGAATAACAATGCCGAGACAGAGGGTGAGCCAAAAGGGGGTGTAGAGAAGGAAGAAGAGTTCACCCCATCTCTTGCTCGGGTTTGGAGCCAGCCACAGGCTAGGAGAAACAGAAGCTGCGATTGCCAAAAGGGGATTCGATTAGATAAAAGAGAAAGGGTCGTTATGAGTATGACTGAATCTGAGATCTGATAAGAACTTGAAAAAGGAAAATTACCAGTCATTTTGGAATGGGGATCTGCTTCAAGGGTTGTTAAATTGAATGAATGATGAATGAATGTCTCTTAAGACAGTGGGTTGCTCAAATGCACAAACTTTAACAAGCTAAAAAGAGTGGAAACTGAGTGAAAGATGTGTCACTCTACAGGTTCCTCTTACCTTTCACCTCCTGAAAATAACTTTTATATCAGGATTTAATGTATATTTGACTTTTATTTACAAATTTTAATGTTTGTCTGACTTTTCATTTTGTCTTTCTAGACACTGACAATATTTCATTTATGGTTGATGGTTGATACTTGATTTATGTTATCTTTTTTTAGTGTAGACAGTTCCAAACATCTATTTAATGTTTTTCTATTCTATTTAGTAAATATATGTTTTGTGATCTAATTTTTAAAATATTAAGGATGTTCTCTACATCTTATTTTTACTTTTTTTTTCTAAAACCAATAGTGAAACATTTAGTTGAGGAGAAAAAGTAATTAAATATCTTAATTTATATTTAATAAATTATTCAGATAATAATATCTCATTTAAAATAGTATTAATAATAACTCATCTTTATATACATAATTAAAATATAAATCATAGAAAACTGACTTAAATAACAATTTAATTATACTCTTAATTATATATTCAATCAAATTAAACTAAATTTAATTTTAGACATCACTTCTCTATTAATTCCAAGGTTAAAATTTATTTAAATTTGATAAAATACAAATAATACAAAAATTATAGAAAATACTTTAAAATTTCCATGATAGAAAACATATTTATACCTTTTAAATAAATTTACAGACAAATGATCTAGGTGGGGACAGCCAATTTTTTTATTTTCTTTTCTTTCAAATTTTATTATTAAACTTTTGAGAAAATGAATTTTATTCTTTCTTTAAAAAAAACTTGAAAAAATAATATAAAAAAATAGAGAGAATGCATTGTTCACTTCTATTTTATCCTCTTTTATTTTATTTTTGAATATTTCATTTTTCCTTTCACTGTCAAAGAGTACACCAACGTAATGTTGATAATGTAATCAATTTTTATTGACCAGACATCCTGTGTGACTTATCAGCATGTCCATGTCAAACAAAAAAATATATTATACATCAAAATTGAAAACAAACTCAAATATTGTTAGAAGTAATTAGATGACTTAGTATAGTTTAATAGATTTTTATACTTAAACATTATTAATTTTAATTTATATATCATTGTTCACTCATTTTAGTCTTTAAATTTTAGATAATAAATATTAAAATAAACTAAATATAATATATACGAAGACTGAAGAAACTAAAATGGATCATTTTTAAATATAAAAATAAAAGGGTAAAGTTTTACACTTATATAGACAAAACAAATAATTAAACTTGTAAAAGTTATTAAACTTGGTGATAGCATTTGACGATAATTTAAAATATTTCAACATATGTTGATATATTTTAGTTAAGCTTTTATACAAAAATAAAAATGAGAATATTGGAAACGATGGATTGTAATTATATATATATATATATGATAAATTTATTACTCACTTAAATTGATAATGAAAAGAAGATATTTCTTATTACTCACTTTTTATTTATTTCTCTCTTATTTTTAATTTATATATATATATATATGATATTATTAAATAACTAAAATAAAATAATAAAGATAATGTAAGAACCTAAAAATTTAACTTTATAGTTGATGTGATATATTTAAAATATCACTTAAATATTTTGTAATTAAAGTGAAAAAAAAAATATAAATAGAAAAATCAATTATTCATGATTCATTTTTATAGAATTATTATCTCTCTAAATTTATTTTTCTCTTCCCTCTACATTCTCTCGAATTTTATGATTCCATTTGTCATCAGACTCATTAGAGTCCAGCACGGGACTCTTGACAGCGAATAAGTTTGATGAGAATCTTAGTTAGAGTAAGTTCAATTTTACTTATTTTTCCTTTGAGTCAATTTTGAACTTTTAGATTTGTTTTTGGTAGATATTTTGCATATAATGTTTTTAGTTTTAGGATTAGTCTATGTTAGTTTAGAGTTTTGGATTTAAGGTCCTAGTGATATAATTGGATTATTGATCAAAACTCTGGTACAAGTTAAACTATCATTAAGCTTTGTAGGATTGAAGCTCTTTCTGAGCGCATCTACTTAGAGTCAGGTAAGGGAAAATAATTTTAATTTCAATTAGAACCCTAATTTCCAACCCTAGGTTATTTAATGCAATGACCCAATGCTTAAAATGATGCATTAAAAATATATTTTTTATAGAAAATTTCTTTTTGCACCCCCTAATTAGACTTTCTAGATTATGCAATACAAAATACGAAATTTTGCATTCCAAAATTTATAATCCATAAGATAAAAATTATATTTCAAATTATGTATTTGTATTTGGGATCATGAAACTTAAAAACATGACTCTCTTTGGTTTCAGTGAGAGGAAGAAAAAGTTCTAGAAACGCGGAACAATTTTTACAGAATCACGTTACATTGAGAGCAAAATCTTCCTACGAATTCACAATACTGCTGCAGATGGAACAACAACACAACCAATATTTCAGCCAGTTTTTGCTTGAACTCTGAAGGAATCTATTATTTGTGCTTTCGTAATATCAGTAAATTGTGGTGATAACTTCACCTTTCCCCCCTTTTAATTAAATATTTACCATCAGCTTCAACAAAATAGCAAATAATGTTTGGATTTTCTTTCCAATAGTTCACGTTCTTCATTAAGAATAAGTTATTAATTTTTAATTAAATAAAGAACAAAAATTGTACACTTTCTCCAATCAGTACTTGTTTCTCTTCTGATCCCATCTTCTCAAGACTCTAAGTACCTTAATCAATTCTACCGAGTGGTAAGGGTGCACAAGTTTATCTTAGAGAACTATAACTTATAATAATAAAAATAGCAATAATAATAATATACAGATAAAAGTAGTTGGTGGATGAAAATTGACAGAATTGGGGTATGCAGCCAATTCTTCCCAGTCCTTCTAAGAAATCCAAAAGATGAAATGTTGGAAGAGTTATCTTTTGGAGCAATTTGAAGGAAAAGTGAATAAGTAACTCTCACTTATGGTGAGTGTCAAATTCTGTGATCCCCATCAGCTGTTGCCTGAATTTGAGAAGCATACTGAAGGTTCCAAAGGACATCCTCAATGGATGGTCGGTTCCATGACTCAGGAGATATACATTTATTTGTTATGGAAATCACAACAAAAAGAGATTCTTTTGAGCAAGTAGCTTGCACAACTGGGTCCACAATCTGTTTCCAACCATCCTCACTATTGAAAGATGCCTGCAAAATGGAGTGTGCTAAATTACCTACCTAGGTAAAAACAAAATAATATAAATTTTATGAGGGATGCTTCTATATTGAAAGTGGAAGAGAGATGAACTAGTAATAGAAGTATGAACATTTTATATCATCACAAATCTATGTCTTAAGACTTGAACTGGTGCTAACTAAGCTACATCTTGTTGCTGGATGCTGACATTAGAAAAATAAAAAGTCTTGGTGCATGTTTGGTTTAATTTATTTTGAAGCTATAATCACTTATCAACTCAGTTAGAAATCTTTCGAAATAAGCGATTATTTCTCAAGATTTAATCGTTTTCAAACATTTTGTGTAAGACTTATAGTGATGGTATTCTAGAGCATCTCATTATGGCTTATAATTGGAAGATATTATGTTATCTGAACATCTTTTGTGCATACCATTACATTCAGCACAACTGCTTCTCTTTTAGCTGATACTGAAGGTCCAGCCAGTGCCTCCAGTAGTATGAATCCAAAGCTATAAACATCATCCTCTAACATTTTCATTTGCCTGAAATTACACATGTTGAGAAAATCATGACACAATAAACCTCAAGGAAGGATCCACAAAAAACATATTATCATTTAATAATGAAATTCTGCTAAATGTATTATCCAATTGTGTACCAAGGATGTTGAGAGAGGACATTGGATCTTGAAAGGATTATCAGAAGTAAAGAAACAAAGGCATATGATATGTGGAAATCCTTACCACGAATTAGGACTTTCTCCTTTTACCTACAAAATAGAAAAAAAGACAAGACATAAACACTCATGAGGTCTTGCAAGGCCACAAACAAAGGGAAAACAAAGAAAAAAAAGAATGATATCATACCCCACATGCATCAGCTTCTTCTGATATAATGGACAATCCATAGTCACTCAACTTTGCCATCCAATTCTCATTCAGCAAGATATTGTTGGTCTTAAGTCGATTTTTGAAGAAACCAGGTATCATGCCAGTGTGTAGGAAGTGGACAGCCTTAGCAATGTTAATTAGTACTGACAATCGCTCTGACCAATTGAAAACCTTGCCAGGACTGTCTCCTGAAAATGCAATTTGTCACACTTAAATTTAGTTCTCAATATAAACAACTTCACAAACTAATTGGTGGGGACCAGAGATTTACTTTCAACTTGTGTATATTATATTTCAATTTGAGGGTCTGAATGCAAGTTGGAAAACAGATGCCTACTCAAGCTTGTTTCACTCTTTGAATGGATTCCAAAGCAATTTAAATATTCCAAGATGCTGTTATATCCACTTAGCACGGCTACCACATGGTATTGACAGAAAACAAGAAAAGAAAGCCATAATATTAAACCCCATTTCCCATCAGATATCCACTACACTCTGCTACAATACAAGGAGGATATTTTCATATTTCTTGTAAACTTCTGCGTTTACTTGTCAGAATAATGGCATTCATGTGAAAACCACTATTTTAATCTATAGTTTATTGCTCGTACTTTGATAATCAGTTACCTTTTTATAATTAGGCAAAGAAGTAATGTTCCAGACATGGCAGGCAAAAATGCCATACTACACAGAAGTTAGTTCTAGACTAGAACTGACTAATGAAAGAGTTTGAGTTACATATTTTAAGAGAAGAATGTGTGGATTCAACAATTAGAAGTTCCTTCATGTAGTTGAATAGCAGCTTATTTGACTATTGTTTAGCTTTTAGACGATTGTATGATGATGATACTACTTTAAATGACTTGGGATTTTAGTAACCATTAATAAAGTGAAAGAAACAGTATACTCTTACCAGAGAGATAAATTTGAAAAGTCCCATTTGGCACATACTCATAAATGAGAAAGACATTTGTCTCATTATTCTCTCCTACAACACCATCAATGCAGTGACCTAGGAGGGATACCAAATGAGGGTGACGGAGCTTTGCAAGCAAATCCAACCTCAGTTTGAAATTTCTAACTGAATACTTTTTTGACACAGGCAAGGACCTTATTACAATCTGTATCCCACTCTCCAGTTTTCCTCTGTAAAGCTGAAAATTAGGGAAAAAATTTCATGAGTATCTCATCTGACAAAAAAGAAAACATAGAACATCACAGTTTAGTTGTTGCTCAAATATCAAAACCCAACTGCTACATTCAACAAGTCTCAACTCAAAACAACTTTTGTTAAAATAGGATGTTATGTACCTTCCCATATATATTTTCACCCATAAAAGTAGAGTTCTCAAAGTTATTTGTGGCTTCCTTTAGCTCTTCCAAAGAATACGACCTACATGTGGGGAGGTCTTCTCTGCCTAACTTGGCAGTTTCAGAAATATACCCTGAAAATAGTAATCCCAAAGGGAAAACAAACATATGAAGTTAATGTACATATCCCCCAATTTTTCATATATGCATAATAGTGTATCCATATTTTCATCTAAGGTTTTGAAAAACAGTTTTCAATCGCAATGCAACAACAATTGCATCTGCTGCATCAGCTGCATTTGTCTACACTTTCCTACAATATTAAGGATCGTGACAAAACTGCGATTGCGACCACAGTTTAGAGCCTTGTTTTGGTCCACTTATGAATGAAGAGAACGTACTTGCATTTGTGACAAGCTCAGAGGAGAACCCTGGCTCGTAGCTGCTATCTTGAACAGTTTTATGCAATAGGTGCTTCTCTGACACACCTCGAAGGAAGCACTTCTTACAAGTTATAACAATGGCCAAAGCCAAAACCACAGAGATTAAAAGAATTCCTACAATGACACCAACAAAAATTCCAACTCTATATGATTTCTTCTTCACATGAGGTTCTGTGCAGTAGGATACTGCATGCTGATGCTGCACACTCCCAGATAAACAGTTTCCATCACTCATAACAACTCTAGTTTCTGATCTAGTGCTCAGAGAAGAAGGTAAGTCCCCCACTAACCTATTGTATGATAAGTCAACAAATGTAAGTTGGCTGCTACATCTTAGGTGACTTTGCAATGGTCCAGTCAACAAGTTGGAAGCCAAATTCAAGTAACTGATGTTGGGCAAAGAGAAAAGTTCAGCAGGAGCAGTGCCAGTGAGTGCATTGAAGGAAACATCTAGCTTCTGAAGCCCGTTAAGTTGACCATAGCGCTTGGGAATTTCACCTGAGAAGGAATTTCTGCTGAAGAAAAGACTAATCAACCCTTTTGGCATTGCTGGCAGGAAAGACTCTAATTTGTTTTCTCTTAAATCTAGCTGTTCCAAACTACTCAAAGCACTAAAATCTTGCAGGATCCCTGATATTTGATTGCTTGACATGTCAATGTCTTTTAAAGAGGTGACACTAAGGATTGAAGGTGGAAATGGACCCTTCAACCTGTTATTCCTCAAACTAAGAACTGAGAGATTGCTTGATGAATTGAACAAGTTTGGGATTGTACCATTGAAGAAGTTATCACCCAATCCAAGAGTTTGAAGGTTCACCATTGTGCAAATCTTTGGAGGGATTGATCCATAAAGATAATTGGAACTCAAGTCCAAATGTTCAAGTGCATAAAGTCTGTGAATTCTATCAGGCAGTGGTCCCCACATGCCCAAAGACACAAGACTAAGGACTCTCAGGCCAGTTAACCTTGCCAGAGTAGCCACAAAAGAGTCCATGGAGAAGATATCTGATAGTGTTTGATTAGGAATGGCAAACCCATCAAAATCTCTACCCTTGGTTGGCTTATCACCCAAGATGGAGAGCTCAGTGACAAAATTGTCCTTGCATGTGACATTCACTTGCCCAGAAGAAGAAATAGAGCAAAGATCTGTCCAACGATCTCTCCATATTTCCAATTGTCTTGGGTACTCCAAGTGCTTTTTCAACTGGAGAAGCACTTGGGTCTGAGAGGACTGCAACTGAGAACTGCAACTACCCACAAAAAAGACACACCAAACTGAACAAAATAGCAAAACAAAGTCATGAAACCCCATGAGGAAAGTTCCTTTCTTCTATTGACACTGCTTGAAGGAGCAAGGAGCAACTTGCTCGTATAAAGAATCCAATGGAAAACCTGTCTTAAATAAATTTAAAAGAAGTCCCATTAAAATAATTGAAAACTTGAAACAAAGACCGCCTCATAAAAAGATAATGTTAACAGTAAAATAAAGATTACTTGCACAGACATTAAAATTGACCAATACCTCATATGAGCTTAAAAATCTTTGACCATTTGAATTGTTAAGCAGAGTTAGGTGTGCAAACATTAATGAACAGAATGTAGTAGAGATTCAAGAACCGGTTGGCGCAAGATAAGCAGTGGCTATGATTATGAATGAAGGAAAAAGTAGCATGAGGGTAAAGAGAGAGAGCAACATTAATAACATCTGTGCAAAGCTGTCTCTTAAATAGGGGATATCAGAGATGTAAATCAGTATTAAACAAGTGAAAGATGAAGCAGTGATCTTAGCTCAGAATCCGAGATACAAAAGTGGGGTACCTGAAGTTAAGGCATTTACTGCTTCCACATGGTGTTCTTTCCCACTGTGCTCTCTCCACCAAATTGCAATAATGGGGGTGCCAGAGGAAAAGGGTAATATGAAACGTTCTTCTGAGAGAAAAGTAAGAGGGAAACGAACTGTTCTGAAGAGAAGAAACAAAGAAGTAACAACATAATATATTGTTTCAGCTAAAGTTCAAATACAGACACCACATCCAACCAAGCTTTTATGGTTTCTAATTCAACTCTTTACAGATAATGGATATTGGTGAAACATGGAACATAACATCATAAGTTGTTATGTGTTAACCGCAGAAAACAAACAAATAAAACATGATGTGATGGGCCATATGATATACTATATATATGTATGTATATATGCACTTGTGGTATGTATGAATCTAACAAACTAGAGGTGCCATGCTATGGGGACCCCACAATCATTGTAGATCTATGTCTACCTCTGTAACCTTTCCATTTGCTGATTTTTACATTACTTGGGATTCAGGGAACTGCAACAATATGCCCTGCACCTTCACATTTCTTTGAGTTTTTAGTTCATGAAAACCAACATGATAAGAGACTTCACATTTTAGATGATTTTTTTCTTCTAAAATAAGTATGTTTGATATATTAAAATTAATAAAAAAAAAAGGACAAATGTAAGAAGGTGGATAATTTAGTAATTGATTTGTTTGAAAAATTATGTAATAATAAATTAGTTATTATTATATGTTAATAATACGAAAATAACTTTAAATAATAGTGTTTAAAAATAATAAGTTAAATTAAGTAATAAATGATTTAAAATTTTGTATAACATTTTATGTAATAATGTATTCAGTAAAGAATTTGTGTATTAAACAATTTATTTAGAACTTGATTTAACAATATTTTAATGAATTATGTAAAAAAAACAATAAAATTTGTTAAATAATGTATTCAGTATGTATGTTGTGGTTTTATATTATTTTATTGTACGTGTATTTATTTTGTTGAGTGAAAAAAGTACGAGTAAATAAAAGAAATAAGACTATTATATCAAGTAAAAATATTATATGAAAAAGTAAATTTGGACTATAACAATATTGTTGTTACATAAGGTCAAACAAATTATCTATATATATATATATATATATATATATATATATATAAGACGTGCCATCATGGTTTTTTTTCTTTATTTATTATTGTTATTTTTGTGATTCATGTTGGGTAAATATACTAGGAAGCAAGGTAAGTGGACCATTATCATTGTCTTTCATTTGGTTGTCTTTAGTTGGATTATCAGATCCATATGAAGATAGTGTGGACCGATAACAATGCATGAATGATACTAGATGGAAGGTGGATGATGGTGTCATTGTGGAAGTGTAAGTGTGTTTGATGAACTAGAAAAAATATTTGACTGGGATGAAAAAATGGTGTAAGTAAACGAAACTTATTCGTATAGAAATTGAGAAGATATTTTGTGATGATAGTCTATATATCTGAACATTTAAGTTGATTGAAACTTAGAAACCAAAAGTTTGTCATTCCAACATAATGATAAAAGGACTCTAAGTGAGGTTGTTCTTTCTATTGTGACGTGTCATACCGTTAAAAAAATAATTGTTAATTTAGGTTGAATAAAAGTACAATATTAAATGATTTCACTACAAGAAATTTGAGTTACCTACTAGTAATTGTCTAAGGAGAAATTTGAGTTACCTACTAGTAATTATCTAATTCTTATTACATTTTTAAATTTATGGGTGTTATAAATATCTATATTCAAGTTAACCTTTTAATACTTAATCATTTTATTAGTAGTTTAAGTGTATATCTTAAAACATATAATAACTTTATATCATTATTGACGATAATTTTCAATAATTTAAAAACTTCTTGGATTATAGTTTGATCAATAGTTAGATAAAAAATAAAATACAAACATAATTAAGGTATATTCACAATGGGAAGAAAAGAGTAACCTTCTAAGTTCGAAAGTAGAAAAGAAAAGCAAGATGGTGAACTTACATGATGTATGGGGCAATGATAAGGATGCATCATCCATCTCTTTCTCCCTCCAACTTGGTCCCTCTTATAAGACAATTAGGTTTTTTTACCTATTTATTTAAATTGTAAAAATAATTTTGTTTGAATCAATGAAAATATAAAAATAAATAAAAGTATAATCATTTTTCATCTTCTTTCAAACTTCAATTATTTCAAACACTCAAAATTTTGGATAGGTGAACAATAAATAGGTTTAATTTAGAAATGGAAGTGAAAATAGGTTCATTTGAATAAATTGTTTTAAATAAATATATTTTGAGAAAAAAAAAGTTGAAATAATAATGATGGTTTATGGTTTAGGGCAGTATAGCACGTGCAAGGAAGCAAAGAAGGGACAGGGCGAATTTGTCCTTAAAGGTTGGAGGAATAAATAATGGTGCAGCTTTGATACTACACAACACTTTACTTTCTTTTCTCCTTTCCCTTTCTATACATGTCACATTTCTTCTTTTTATTTTATCTATGTATTTTATATTATTTATTTTAAATAATCACAGTAATAATCAATCCACCAATAAAAAAACACAATTAAACATCCACATAATTAATTATATACATGAAAAAGAAAATATAATTAATTACCTGCACGGATTTATTTTATATTATTTGAGTGTGTAAATATATAATAATATTCTAACTTGAATAATTAACATTAAAATTATATTTTAATTATTGATTATAATAAATTAATTTAATATATTAATGTATTAATCTTTTTAATTTATTAAATTGAAAACATTAATTAATCTATGAAAGACTTAAAAAGTATTTACTTAATAAAGTATATTGTTAATATATATATATATATATAAAATAAAAAAGTTATTAAAAAAATTATTATCTTCTATAGTAAATTAATGTATTTATCTTTTATTTAGCGTTCTTACACATATAAATTTAAAAAAAAAATAGATTTCATGAGGAAGAGTATTTATGATTATAATCCGACATTAAGTTAATTTAAATTTAAGTAAAAAATAGTAATTTAAGATTAGAATTGTATTACATTTAACATTAGGCCGAAGAAAAGAATCTGATTGACAGTTTGGAGGTTGGCAGGGATAAAGTGAAGGTAAACATGTTACAGTAAGCGGACGATACCTTGTTTTTCTGTGAAGCTAACACCAAAAGCATTTTTAATATCAAGGCGATTTTGCAATGCTTTGAGCTTGCCTCGGGGCTTGGGTTAATTTTCTGAAATTGGCGGAACAGGGCTGGATCAACTTTCGTTACAACGTTTTGCAACTATCCTTAATTGCGACGTGATGAGTTCTCCTTTTGTTTATTTGGGTCTGCCTGTTGGTGAGAATCACAAGCGCGGTGACTTTTGGAATGGGGTGATAGAGAAAGTTTAGGCTAGACTAAGCAGGTGGAAAGGTAAGTGCTTGTCATTGGCGGGGAGGATTTGTTTGATCAAGTCTGTTCTTTCTTCTATCCTGCTATTTTTTATGTTCTTATTCAAATTGCCTTCCGGGGTGGCAGATAAGTTGGTTAGGATCCAAAGGAATTTTCTTTGGGGGTGGGGTTCTGAAGGAAGGAGGATCGCTTGGGCTTCTTAGAAAAAGGTTTGTAAGCCTCGGGTATTATTGATTTAAAGTTTTTTAATTTGGCTTTGTTAGGTAAGTGGATATGGAGGTTGGGTTCGGATAAGGGCGATCTTTGGAAGGAGATTCTCATTTCTAAATATGGTGGGTGGAGAAGTTTGAGAGAGGAAGGAAAAACTCGTAGGAGTTCCCTTTGGTGGAAAGACTTGAAAGTGGTGTGGGCTTCGGAGGGTTGGGGTAGAAGTTTTGAAGATGGGTTCAAGTGGAAAGTTGGTGATGGGAAAAATATTTCTTTTTGGGAGGATAGTTGGCTAGGTAGTGTTGCACTGAAGAGAGTCTTTCTGAGACTATTTTCTCTTTGTTCGGCCAAAGATGCAAAGGTGGCTGAGCTTGGGTCTTGGTCTGACGGTGTTTGGGTTTGGCATTTAGCCTGATGTAGACCTTTTTTTGACTGGGAGAAGCCTTTGGTGGATCAATTGTGCTAGGCACTTCTTGAGGCTAGGCTGGCTTCGGGAGAGACAGATAGGTGGGTTTGGAAGACTGGGGGTCTTCAGACGTTTTCAGTTAATTCTGCCTATTTTCTTGTTAGGAGGGATTGTGAGGTGGATTTTTCTCCGATTTTTAGTTAGTTATGGAGTTGTAAAGCTGTATCGTCTGCTTTATTTACAGTTTGGAGGGTGTTGGAGAATAAGATTGCTACTAGGGTCAATCTGGAAAGGCGTGGGGTGTTGGTGGAAAGTTCTTTGTGTTGTCTGTGTGGGAAGGAGGAAGAGTCTCACCGCCATTTGTTTTTCGCTTGCAGTTTTGCCTGGCGGGTGTGGTGTTTTTGCTTTAAGTAGTTGGGAGTGTCGTTTGTGTCTCACATTTATCCTTCGTCAAACTTTGCTCAGTTCAAGTTGAGCATGTTTTCTGATTCATTTAATGATGTATGGAGCACAATTTGGGTTGGGGTTGTGGGGGAAATTTGGAATCACAGAAACTCTATCATTTTCAATAGGAGGGTGGCTGACGTGTCAGAAGTGTGTGCAATGGTGTGGTCTTGGATTTCTGCAAAATGTCGTTCTGCCTCATTTTCCTTCTCTAACTAGTGCTTGGAACCATTAGAATGTATGAGAATGGTTTCTTGACGTATGTTAGGTTTTTAGTAAGATTTGTGTTTTGGGTTGATTAGTTTGGTGGCTTTAGGTTAGAAGTTGTTCATTGTATATTTTGTATAAGGGTTGAACCACCCTTAAAGTGGTTCGCATTTATTTAATTTTTATTGTTGATAAAAAAAGTTATTCACTTACACTCAGTTAAATCATACCTCATAAAGGTTAATTATTCCTTAATCACAATTTGTAGATATTTATTGTATAATAATTTTTAATGATGTTGTTAATTATTTTGCACTGTGTGAGTTCATGAGGATGTCGAATGGCTAGTTGGCATTCAACAACTGGGTAGTGCAAATAGGTTTGGGAATCAAAATTATTGAAGTGACCTATTTTGTTACCTCACATATAAAATAATAAATAAAATTACTGATAAGATATAAAATATTCTACTTTTTTCTATTTTTACTTTCTTTCACTTAATTTAAACAAATTTATGTCCTTTTTTTTGTTACATTTTCCCTCTTAATTTTAATGTTTAATCCAAACAGAAGTGAAAACAAAGATTAAAAGCAAATGATATCATCCAAAACCCTAAAAGCAAATAGGTTAATAAAATGGTCCAACTTTTGTACCCAAAATCGAATAATAAAAGTACCTTTTTCCTTTATTCTTTTCCTTTGCCTTGACGGCAGTTAAAAGCAAATGATATCTTCTTAAAGGGGACACTAATTATGAGCCAATTAAATTCACACTTCATAATACATATTTCTATTTTTTTATATTATTTTAAAAATTCTCTTTATTTATCAACCGCATAAAGGCTTTTAAAATTATATGAAAAAGAATATATGAAAATTTACGTCATTATATAAATTAAGAAAGCATTATGTGAAGTTTAAAATAAACATACTATTTTATTAAATCCAAATAGATTATAATTTGTCTTACAGTAAGAGAGTGGTGAAAAGGGCCAAAAAAAAAGTGCTGACTTGTGGTTATGAACTCACAAACTAGAAAAGGAATATATGGGAAACTTCTTAGTACCTTCACAACTCAACATTTTCATTAAATTTAGAAGTATGCACATTTTGTAATGAAATAATTAAGTACTTTCATCCTTTAATATTTCATACAAATTAGGAAAGTCATTAAATAGTTTTAATTTAAAAGTATAACTAGATTTGTTTAAATTGTATTTTTTATTCCCTAACCTGGTAAAGATACACATATAAGAAATGAGATAAAGTTTAACCATAAATTATTAACCACTTAATAATTTATATAATGGGATTTTTATATAAAAAGATACTATTAAAAAAAATATAAACATGAAAAGTCAAAACTCATAATAACAACATTCAACCTATATCACTACGAGGTAAAAAAAAAAAAAAGACATACACAAAGCAATTTTTTTGATAAATTAGATAATTACTTCTTCTTACTAATTTGAACAATATTGTATCAACTAATGTTGCATTCTTTTGTGAATCCTTATATTTCAACCGCTTTTTCATTTTAGGTTTTATAGTTAAGATGTTCATTTTAATTTTCACACTTGTTACTATTTATTTAGTTCTTTTTTAATTGTTTAAAATCGTCTAACATAATTTTAAAAGAATACGAATTAAGTAATAAGTCAAGTTATATTGATCATAAATAAAAAATATATATAATATTTTAAACTATTTAACTGAAATCGGTCTACACGGAGAAAAACAACACAACAACCAATCACCCTTGGTTTTATATTAACCAAGGTGACAGAAAAATATCCATCTATTTAAGTCATGTGCTTATTTTAGATTCTCTTGAACCACAAAAAAAAAATAGTTTAGGAAATTTCTTGCAGATTTCAGTATCTTAAGTAGATCTAGATCATAATTAATTATATATTTTCAAATCTTCTAATTACCCTAATTCATAATAAGTCATTGACTTCGAAATGCTGTTAGGGTGGATTGGTAGGGAATTGCTATTTGCACCCCCTATAATTATTATTTCCATGAAATCTCTAGAAATTAAACTCCCTTCTTCATTTGCGCAATGGATAAGGTTCACATCTTAAATTGGTTCTAACATGCACACTGTTTTTCTATGTAGCACAGACACTTGACATGGACACTACGGAGATACGTATAATCTCTAAAATGTAGGATAGAGACACAAATCAATATATTATATAATTATAAATTATATAAATTGACAATAAAGATTTATGTACACAAATATGTTCCAGATTAATTTTTGGAGCAGAAATATGTCTTTCATGTCTGATTCATAAGGATTTGTTTCTTATTTTTATAATCATAATAAAAATTTATACAACAAAATTTGAGTTTTTAGAAAATTGATGTATTTTTATTTTTTAAAATTGTGTTAGAACTATACTAAAAATGTTAGAAATCCAACAAATAATTTTTGAATTAGACACTTCACGGATACGTATCCTACAAGTGTCATACGAATGTCGGTGTTCGATACGACTATCCGACACCGACACACCATTTAAGAGGAGTGTCTTGTCCTATTGTTAATAGCATTGTCATGTTTGAAAAATATGCAAATCCCATGGTTTTTATTAAGAGTGGAAAAAATACATGAATTAAATTAATTATTGTAAATATATATTAAATTTTATAATTAGCACGAGATAATTGAATTGTATAATTTAAATAAACTGAACCCAACTGTTGGGTTTAATAGTGCCAAAGTTCAAGAGGGGGGGTGAATTGACCTTTTAAAACATCTTCGCAGAAACAATGTTTAACCCAGTTTTACAGAAAATAAATCGATTTATGTAAAAATGAACAGATTTATTTCAGCACTGTTTTTGTTTGAAAAGCTTTTAATTCAGCAAGATTAATCACAAGATTATGCAGTGAG
>Ga0123342_1002495_pt1 | contig 30571 bp, 23 predicted proteins | sample Turbeawhitnodule_FD_89960 | JGI IMG/M metagenome (GOLD analysis project Ga0123342, IMG submission 89960) | Root nodule microbial communities of legume samples collected from Mexico - Turtle bean Mexico white nodule | ecosystem: Host-associated > Plants > Roots > Nodule | place: Mexico: Nepantla... | reverse complement strand
TGTCATCGTATAGGGTTTGCAAAAATTAAATGAAGAAGAAAACGAAAGCTAACCATTTCCAAAGCCAAAACAAAACAAAAACGTAGTTGAAAAGTAAAAAATCAAATATAGCGCTACGAAACCCAGCAACGAGCAAAGAAGAAAACGAAAAACCAAAAAATATTGAAGAAAACATAAGGGGACATCAAAGATTGCAAACAGAGAACACAAAACCAAAAACCCTAATTTTTGCAAACCCTATAGAGAGGAGAGAACCGTGAGGGTTTCGGAGAGAGTTAGGGTTTGAGAGAGAGAAATGTATGAGGGTTTGAGAAAGAGGGTCAAGCGGAGTGAGATTATAAATTCCAATTCAAAAACCATTACCTGAAATGATGCTCTGTGATTGTTTTGCAATTGGTTCTAGAAAAGCATTTACACAGCCATACACGGTTTTGGAAAAGCCATTGCTAGCCACATAGAACACACATTCAGAAACCCTAATTTTTTCTCCACATATGCACATTGAGCATGTTCACTCATTTTGGGCCAACAAAAGCATGGGCTCTTTTTCTTCCCGACTAAAGTCTCACAATGTGTCACGTGTAAAACATTCTTCTTATGATAAATTTGTTTTTTTATTTTTTTTAAAAAAAAAACTGTGAGAGAGACACATGTAGAAAATTGTTTGTTTGTGCTCCCTCAATTGTTATATATATATATATATATGGGATGAGAAAAAATTTATAATCAGGTTTAACTTTACATAGAAGAATTAGATTTGCTTATATTGAATCAAGATAAATGTTGGAGTGCAGGGATAGTTGTTGTTTTTGAAATTTGTTCTTGAGATTTGATTTTTGTTGTAGGAATTGTCAAATGGGGTTATGCTAGTTATTGTATGTTATTTATGTTATTTAAGTAATATAATTGTTTATTTATACATTTTAAACTTGTTAAAAAAGGTTCATAAAGGTTGATTTTTTTTTCTTTTGGAACAATTTTTTATAATTCTTAAAAAATATTGGTTATGCATAATTCTTTATGTGGATTGTTTTCTCTTCAACCAAAATAAACTCGGGAGATGAGATTTGTTCCAAACTTGATTCATCCAGTGAATTTTAAATTGCCTAGCGAAATTTTAGAATTCATTCAGTGATTGTAAATTAACTTACGGAAATCAACTGGAGAATAATTAGGATAATTTGTTACTTAAATTTGCTTATGAACTCTGACTTAATTATATGACCTGTAAATTAATTAAATGTTTATTTATATTCTGTGGATATGTATATAAATATTTTATTGAACTGAAGGATTGGTACGTTGAATTTGATTGTTTAAGTCATACATATAGGAAAATATATTGACTTATTTGTGAATTGAATATGCTAAATAGATGCACTTATATATATATATATATGAAATGTTTAAATTACAATATTCATAACTTCAGTAATAATAATAAGAAGTTGAATGAGAATTTATGGTATATTTGGAACAATCATGATGTGTTCGAAATCTTTTAAACTTATAATGACTTAAGAAGTCAAAATTTATATATATATATATGAAGTTATTAGAATAATTTGATAATTAATTTATAATAAAATATATTTAATATAAGTGTTTTAAAAGATGTCAATAAAATTTTTTTATATTTAGATTATTTTATCTATGATTAATGAATAAATGAGAGTTTAAATTGTTTATAATTATATTCATATAACTCAAATATAATTTTGATTTGTGTATATTATTATCTTTATTTATGTGAAAATCTATTGTGGCAATAAAAAATATAATATATTTATTCAATAAAAAATTATTTTATTTCCTTAAACGTTAACCGGATGATGTTGGTAAAATCAAACTTTCTACAATGGAGATGATATCATTCTTTTAAAGAGGGGTGAATCACTTATTTACCACTTATATATATATATATATATAATATATAAAGGACGTGACAATATTGTGAAAGAATATTTTAGCTCGATTATTGTAAAAACATTTGTAAGAAAAGATTACTTTTGTTGGACAGTTTTGTTGTTTTTAGTAGAGTGATAAGATAAAGAGGTTGACAAAATTTAAGTGAAATTAAGCTTCATATATTTTGAGTCAAAATTAGAGTTTCGTATTAAAAATTGGACTCATATCTAACTTAACTTTTATGACCAAAAATTGCAAAAGATATCTCATATTTTCTTCAGAAAGTCAAAAGCCCCGTGTGCAAGTGGTTAGAAAAAAATTAGATACTCAAATAATTGACAAAGAATTCAATTGATTTGCAACTGCCAGCATTAATTAGTGTAAACTATTATAGCTTATCACTTATAGCATCTTTAATGTATTACATGAGTTTTTTATTAATAAAAATATTAATTTCACAAATATAGATTTTACAAGAGTAATTTATATTTATAAAGATTATATTAAAATAGTATTATTTTTTTTATAAAAAATACTCATATACAAAAACTTCATTATATATTAAAGATTGGAGATGCTCTTAGACGCTATTAATTTAGTAATTATTATAAGGTTGGACCATACTGATAGAAATTTAGCATTCAGAAGTCAATTGCAGAATATTAAAGATAGATTTATTTGATGAACATGCAGCTGTGTTACCCAAAGCAAAGGCAAAGTGCTGCTATGAATTTATTTGTTTCTTCTCTCTGAGCTCACCTGGTAAGGGTTCATATATGTATGTATATGCTCGCTGCTTCTAACTTTGCAACAAACATTCAAGCACAAGCCCATCTTAATATGTATTTCAAATCTCTGTTGCGTCACAATTCCAAACCACACTTCATTTATGTAATAGAATCAAACTAAGATATTGCTTTTAAGAGAGACTATGTTGATTGAGTCATTATAAGATATTACTTCGGAAATCTTCAACTTATAATAGCGTACTATTATAGGATTTTTCTTATATGTTTTAGGGGTTGCTTTTGCTGATTAAGTGTTTAGAATTATAAATTGATAAAATCTTAATGGGATGAAGCTGGCCCAAATTAAGTTTGCCCAAGGAGGTTTCTGTGAGTTGTTAAGCAAGAACCTCTTGGATGCTTTCACAGTAAGGATCCCATCATCTGCAGGAGACTAGACTGGAGAATCCTCAGCATCAACTACTTTCTGGTTTAGCAGCCACTGTTGAAGTTGGGGAATAAACTGGAAGAAATGAGTAGGGAGCCTCCAAGTGCCTTACCACGCATCACAGACTTTTGCTTTTAGAGCGAGCATGGGAAGGACCTGCAGTAGGTCAATCAGAGGGATTGGTGAGCACCGGGCATCCTTCCAAAATCTTATATTTTTACCATTACCAAAAACTCATCCTGTGTTTGCTTGGATACAGTTTAAATGCGATCTAATCCCAGGCCACACTGCAGAGGCGGTGTGTTTGATTAACAATGTCCCGCTCGTTGAGAAATCTTTTCCTCACAAGTTTAGTCCACATGTTTTTGCTATAACATAAATTCCAGGTTAGCTTCATGAGAGCCACTTGATCTCCAGTTTGAGGTTTATAACACCCAAACCTCCCTCATTCTTCTGTTTACATATTTTGCTCCACTTAGCAGTGACCAAAGCTCTTGTATCTCTACTTCCCGTCCAGATGAAGTTCCTAATGTTCCTTTCCATGTCCTTGATCAGGTTTTCAGGCTATTTATAAATTCTAAATGAGGACTGTACCATTCCCCCAATCACCTGAGTTCACCATTTGTATTCTGCTCATCATACTTAGCATTCTCCCCTTCCAATTTTGCAGATGGGTTATGGCTTTATTAGTGATCTCTTGAAAATATTTAGTTTTAGGCACTCCTTGAAAGATAGGCACTCCAAGGTACTGAAATGGGATATAGCCTCTCCCAAATCCTGTGATTTGTTTGAGGATGTTGCATTGCTGGACTGTAGCTTTGTTGGTGGAGAAGAAACTGCTCTTGTCTAAGTTGACTATATATCCTGAGGCAAGGCCATAATTATTGAGCATGTTTTTGAGAGCTAACACAAATTCTTTTATCAGCCCTGCAAAAAATGAAAGCATCATCCCCATATAGCATGTGAGAAGGAATAGTAGTCCCTGCTGGACTGACCACATAATTGATGTAACCGGCTTGGAAAGCATGATGCAAAGCCCTACTGAGGCCATCTTCAGATAGGCAAAATAGCAGGGGTGACAGCGGGTCCCCCTTCCTCACCCCTCTTGAGCAGTTGAAGAAACCAGTCGTGCCCCCATTGATTTTGAAAAAATTCTTTGCCGAGGAAATATTGTGGTTATCCAGCTGTAGTACCTGTTACTGAACCCAAAACTGCATAAGACTACAATTAAGTAAGATCATTCAATGGTGTCAAAAGCTTTCTTGATATAACCTTGAGGGCGACATTTTCATCAAACGAGTTTCTGTTAAGCACGTTTATGGCTTCCGATGTTGTTGCAATGCAATCTCTTATATCCCTTCCTTGCACAAATTCGTTCTGATTTTTGTCAATGATCCTAGCTGCAACGGGGAGCCAGACTATCAACAAGGATTTTAGTAATAGTCTTGAATCTGAAATTTGCTTGCGCTATTGGCCTATAGTCAGAGATAGTAGATGCATTAACATTTTTAGGAATAAGGACCGGGACATTGGAATTCATACCTGGAAACATCCAGTCTTGAAGGACGAATTGCTTGACAGCGTTGAAAGCATCCTCCCTAACAATCTCCCAGAAAGTTTGGAAGAAAATAGCTCCATAACCATCTGGACCCGGAGCCCCATGAGCATTCAAGTCAACAACCGCCCTCTTGACCTCTTCTAGTGTAGGCATGACTGTGAGATGTCCCTTTTCTTCCTCATTGAACATATTAGGAATGTTTTGTGCAACAAATTATTCCGTTGTGTCCTCCCTGATCTGAGTATCTTTTTTGTACAAATTCTGAAAGAAATCCACCACATGACTTTGGATACCCTCATTATCCAGCAGCCTAGAAATGGAGGAGAAAGTTGATTTGGACTTGGCCATGGTTTGGAAGAATTTTGTGTTTCTGTCCCGCTAAAGATATCAATGGAGGTTAGCTTTTTCTTTCCAAAATAACTCCTCTAGGCAGAGGACTTCATTGAGCTTGCCTTAGATCCTTTTTTCTTGCTGGAACCTCTCCTCGTCCGCACCCTGTTGTATTTGACCTTAGAGCTCTTGTAGGGTTTCCTGAAGAGAGTTAACCTGCATGTGGATGTGGCCCACCTCCTGTTTATTCCAGTGTCGCAACCCAACTTTAAAGAGCTTCAATTCCGTCTGCAGAATGAGCATAAGGCAACCCTTCGTTTGAGTAGATCACACTTCTTTTACAATTTGTTTACAGTCCTCCCTTTGGCACCACATGGCCAGAAATCTGAAAGAGTGACTTGATTTCTCAAGTAATTCTCTCAGCTGCAGCAAAATGGGATGATAATCCGAGTTGTTTCTGCCCATGGTTTCACAACCAATCTTATCAAACATGTTTAGACAGTTTAAATTACATAATTATCTGTCCAGCCTCATGTCAATTCTATGCCTTCCTTTCCTGCCATTTGTCGAAGTGAAATGTGGACCTTGACTAGGGAGGTCAATCATATCACAGCTATTCATTCAGTTTTGGAAATCCTCAGTAGAAATTCTGTGAGCTCGCATATCTCGTTGTTTTTCTTCCACGGAAAGAATAGCGTTGAAGTCTCCCAAAATTGCCCAGAACCCGGGTTTATAGTAACCTTGTCCCAGAGAAAAGTCCATAATTCTCTTCTCTTGGAGTAGTTGGTAGTTGCATACACTCCTGCCAACAGATTAATGGAATCTTTCTTCTTAACCTATACAAGGATTGCTTGCTCACACCATGTACTTAAACTACAAGAGATAGTATTATTTTTTGTAAAACACCATAAAATAGGTTGTTTCTGACACCCGTCATTAACAGCAATAAAGTTAAGGTTCATTCCTTTCCAAAAGCTACTAGGAATTTTTTCAATGTTGACCATTGGTTCTGCAATAAACAACATATCTACATCTACTTCCTTACATTTTTTCTCTAATGTAATTTTTGGTTTCCAAGTTGGCAATGCCCCTGGCATTCCAGAACATGGTTTTAAGAACCATAGTTGTTCTTCAAATTTTGCCCTTTCAAGGGCTTCTTTAATCTATTTTGTCTCCCTTTTTTCTTTATTACCTGCTGGAATGTGGATTTGCTTCCAAATTAGATTCTGACTCAATCTCCATCTCCACTCTATCTCCCCAAAACTTGGACACCAGAGCCACCTCGTGGTCCATGAAATCTTGGATATTGCCTTGCTTTTGCACTTATGTTTCTAGAACTCCCACTTCCTCTGCAGTGATTGATCCTTTAACTTGTGCTAGATTTTGTTGTTGATGTTGTTGACTGGATTGAATTTGTCGTTGCTAAAGAAGGGCATCTAAGACTTCTTTTTGTTGTTTCTGCTCCCCGTCACAACCAAAACTCCAAAACCACAGATCTCCACAAAAGACCAAACCGCTGGCTTTAAACGAACCACCGCCACCTTCAACGGAACACCAGTGACCAGACACAGACACTCCCCTCCGGAGGAACCCTAACTCCAATTTTTCACCATAACTTCAACTCAAACAACCCTTCTATAATATTTTGGTTATTTTTTTAAAATTCTTCACTCAAATTTTAGTTATTTATTTTTTCTTTTACCTTACAATCATTTTTCATGTGTCCAAATCTTCCACATTTGTAACAAACTATGTTAGATTTTGTACTGTTATTATGTCTTCTATTTCCTTTTATTGGATTTTTATTCTTTTGATTATTTTTCCTTTTTTATATTTCTTTAATTTATAATATAAGGGGAGCATATCCATATTCCACATAGAAGCTTCTTAATTCTTTTTAATTTGATTTTCTATCTTCAAATTATTGTATATAAACACTCGTGTATTATTTTACTATTGAAATTATTCTTTCTATATTTTGTATTTTTTATGGGATGTTTGAGTATTTGTTTTGTAATTTTTCTCGAAAACTAGTGGCAATTCAGTTGTAAAATATTGAATGACTGTTTACAATCTTTTCTGGTAAGGATTATGTGAAATCTCCTAAGGCTAAACATCTCAGATTATGAACACTATTATTGTTATGGTTTTAGATTTAGAGTTTAAGGTTCATGAAGTTTTTTTTTTTTTTCACTAGTCTTTTCTGTGTATTATTGTTATAACTAAGGTTTCTAGCATTACAAATAGCATTAGAAATATGATATAACTTTCCTCTTGTTTAACATAAGTATTTATGTATTTTTTTGTTTAACATTTTATAAATGTATGAAAGAAATAATTGCACCACCATCATTTAAGGAGGTCCTAAAGTCTATAATAATTAATTTTATAATCTTTTTTTCTTTTTTTGAATGTTTGATCTTATAAACAGAAACAACATAGTCATTTATTGTTTTTTTTTATTATATGTTGGCTATCTATATAAATGTATGTTCTAGTTTCCATTCTTCAAATTGAAGGTCTACTATAAAATTTTCTAGTTGAAGATAATTGGGTTATTATAGGATTATGATAGTTGTGTCACTTATTTATTTCATATATATTTTCTTCAAATTGTTTTTCTGATTTATCTTGATCTCTTAACTTTTCTTTAGTATTTTTTTCTATCATATATATTTTTAAGCAATCAAGTTTTTTATTTTATCTGTTGACTGTCATTTGTGTTTCTACCTCTTTTTTAAGATTTTTTAATTATGCTTACGAGTAAGAACTTGTAATTATGATAATGAGTAAGATCTTTTAATTATGCTTATGAATAAGTATTTATTGGCTATTAATAATAGTGACAACTTGATGCAATAATTGATTTATGGAATTCTACTAACAATGGATATTTTGTATATCATTAATATTTACTTCTTTATTTTCTTTTATCGTTTTAAAGGAAGAAACATTTACTTCTTGGTTTTCTATATTAGGAAACTTTATTTATTCTAACAAGATTATAATTCCTACAATTCTTCTTTAGAAGTTTCCATATTCTTTCCACTGATCTTACTACATTTACTTTTAATTATGTAAATAATTTTGTTCAAGTAAAGTTAGAGATCTCTTTTTCCACTAATTCTAATAGTTCCCAATGGTTGTCTCTGTAATTTTTTATTTATTTCTTGCGAAAATGTCTCAAAAATCATTTTAGAGTTTAGTTTTAATAAATTAGTTCTTCTTAAGAACTTAAGACCGTTCTCTGTAATTTTTTATTTCTTTATTGTGAAAATGTCTCAAAAATTATTTTAGAATTAGGTGAGGATTAACAAAGAAAGAAAAAGTGCAAAGGAAGTTGAAAAAAAAAAAAAACACGAAAAATCATACAACTTTTTTTTTAAACTTTCTCTTCTCATGAAGAGATTTGCATAGAAAGATGATTTTACATTTTTTTTTTAAAATAATAAATTATAAACTAATTATGTATGTAAATTATATTTTAATATATATATACATAACATTTATAATTTCTTTATTAATTATTAATATTAATTTTCATATTAAGATTTTACTAATAAGAAAGTGATTTCCACTTTAGATGACATTAATAATATATTTTTTTATTACTTTATAATATATTTTATAAATGATAATAATATTTAAGACTATCAAATTATTTGTGTAATTATATATGCAGAGTTTTTTTTTTATCAACAATAAAATAAATAAATAAATAGGGACCAGGGGTGGTCCAACCCTTATACATAAATACCTGACAATAACTCCTATTAGAAGGCCTATCTACCAGTTTGTTAAATGGGCTACCAGACCAACTCTAATTATATACGCAGAGTATACCTTCATTAATGTTGGTTTTAAATACAGCTAATATTTGATATGAAATTGAATTTGTTCTTTGTCTAAATACAAATTTTAGTGTTATTTGAATTGAACCTATATAAATGTATTGTTTTACTATATTATGTAATTAAGTATCTTGAAATTAAATTGATGCCATATTATATTTATTTCCTTTTCTTACATATTTTTTATAAATATATATTTTATTTTAGTTGTATACATTATATAACTACAAGAAAATTATTTAAATAAAAACTAATTTTAAAAATAAAAAATAATTATTTATTTAAAAAATTATTAATATCTAAAATAGTTTCTATTATTAATAAATAAATAATTGATTAAATATCAATTTAAGAACTATTTATTAATAATAGAAATTATTTTAAATACTAATTATTTTTTTAGTCTTTAAAATAATATTTAATTTAATTAATATAGTGATTATTTTTTTTTTTAAATTAATTTTATTTAATAATTTTTTTAAGATATATATATATATATATATATTATGGGAAAGAGATTATAAAAAGGAAATATTATAATCTAAAAAATTGAGAACATGTTTTCTTAAAAAAATGTACTCAAAGCATATTTTTGTAATTAAATTTTGTATTGGGTAATTTCTTAATGGGTTTTAATACGGGTTTAACTTATAATTTCTTTAAAATTGTACTTTTAATCCCTCAACAAAATGGTTGTAACTTTTAAATTTTTCTCCAGATAATTTTTGTGTATGTACTAAAACATCAATGTTAAGGAGTGTGATGTGATTGAAAAGAAAATAAGATTTAAATCACAAGAGAGGTGAATTGATTAAAGAAATTATCTACTTTAAAATTATACTTTTTGAAAACTTTGATTAAAAGATATGCACAATTGATTAAATGTTCCTATAATTCAGTTAGTGATATAATATATAGCTACACTGGAAGTAGACTTTTGCTTCATCGTATAAACATTGTGTATATCTCTTTTCATCTTAGCCATATTATCTTGATTTAGTTAGATTCATTGTAATATTTAAAGTATAATAAATTAGGTTATCAGTTTTGCTATCAACATTTTATATCTTTGAGCTAGCTTTTGAACTACTTTTTGTCAAAAATAACTTTAATGACAGAGTCTAGATTTTAACAGACAATAATTTCAAAGTTTAAGATGGATCAAAATTTTATTTATGAATTGAATCTGTATTTGAAAAAGGTGTATAGATTAAAAATGTATAAACTCTGTTGTGATCATTATCTAATAATCTCAAATAATAAAATAGAAAGGAAAAGAGTGTTGCAGAGATTATGTTGAAAATCTGTATGTGGTGAGTGCTGCCTAAGTGGCTGGGTGCCTACTTTCATCAAAACGTGTTGTGCTCACTGTCACCAATTCAAAATATGCATGTCACAATGCCAATTAACCTTTCAATTTTCATAATTTCTGATTAATCTACTTTCTAATTAAGAAATTCATTTTAGATGATACAAATTCACTGAAAACACAAACATACATAATAATGGAATTATAAAAGCAGGTAATGTTTTGGTAGACAGAGTGAATATTACGTAATAGACTCTTAATCTGGTCCATGTGGTGTAGACCCAAATTGTACAACTCATGTCTCCATGTTTCAACTTTCATTTATAAGGCTGCCTTGCAAACTTTAAGTTCCATAGGTTGTGGGTTACATCCCTCTGGGGAAAAAAGAAGATGATGGAGATGTTGTTCATTGGAAAAGTGTGTTCAGCTCTTTCGATTCAGACTTAATTTTATTCATCAAATTGTGGGAACTGTTTTCTTATACATGTCCTTGGTTCATGTAACAAACAAGGATCCACATGTGACTCTCAACCCCAGTCGCTTTCGGTGTTCAAATGGAACCTAGACAACAACTCAATCTTTGGATACATAATAATGGTCATGGATTATATACTTAAATTGATAATGTGGGAACGTTTTCTTAAAGACAAAGTTCATTCATTTGCTTGAGCTCTCGGGTTAATTTGGTTATTGACTTACATTTGTTTTAATGAAACTAAAGGAATGAGCAAAGCTGAAAAAACGAAGATGTGGGTGGAGTAGGTTGGTCATGTACAAGAAGAAGGAGACGAAATGATAGGAGATTCAGAATTGATTGGCTATGCCTTGACTAAATTACTGCAACCAACAAGTGCCTTGGGATGCCTACAAAATCTGCAAGATATTGAGAAAGGGTAAGATATCATAGAAAGATAGCAGCCAAAGGATGACATATCACAACCAGTCTTTATTGTTGAGGACAAAACATGAGTTGATGATGTTACAGTGTGGTTTCATTTGGCATCAGACATACACGTGAATTAAACATCTCTTCTTTCTTCACTAAGGAGGAGAATTGGCCTTTCTCAAAAAATTAATATAGCAAAAGGAAGTGAATAGGCCTCTTTCACTGTTTTAATATCATGAGAGAGAGAGTGTGAGGGTAGTCCAACATAAGCACTAGAACCGTGGGCACGTAGGTTTAAACATGTTTCCTCATCTCCCAGATCAATAATTGCATACACTTTCTCCTTCTCTCTCTCCCCCCATCACTTCCTTCTTCTGACAATACATGCACTTCCATGCTCTTGTATATAAAATGTTTTAAGTGACCAACAACTTGTCCTCAAACCTTATTTTCAATTTTCAGATTGATTACATGATGAGTTCTTCCATCTTCCTTCTATGCTGTCTTCTCATATTCTCTTTATATTCCCTCTCCCAACACACAGGCTACTCTCTAGATGCTACGGCAACACGCAAGTTCAGCATGCCAGCCCCACTCCACGATCACAAAACCCAGGTATATGCCACACATTCCTAGAGGGGATAAACCAAGCTTTCATCTACAACTTTTATCCCTTTCCCTTGCACTACTACTCATGAAAATATGCTCTTGCATTTCTTTTCTCATTCCTGGTACTTGTATAAAATGCAGGGAGTTGATAAGGCAACGGAAAGTACCCCAGTAAACGAAGATTCCACGATACCAGATTATGCAGGAAACAGTTACGCTCCCCATGATCTTGTCTATCATATAGATTACCATGGAGTAACAACTCATCCAACTCCTAAACATCCCAAACCATAGTCTGCAACTTTAGTTTTGCATCATGGGATTTTATTCATATATGTATTCTGGTTCTTATCAATATATAAATGAAATGTTTTGTGTGCGAGAGAAAAATATTGTTTATATATATACTTAAGCTGATTACATGATGCATTATCTATCATATTGTTTGTGTAGTTTGCTCAATACATTGCGCAAAACTTGTAAGTCACGGCCTACAATAGCTGCTAAGACACTATTGCATTTTGTTATCAGCCATTCCACTAGATAAAAATGATCTCATACATTCTACGCCGAAACAGTAAAGTTAAACACAAATAAAACAGTAGTATTATAATTTATCATGAAGTGAAACCATTCCATTAATATATTGCTTTCTGGTACTTCTGTATTTCTGGAGCAGCGTCCTGTGATTAGTTACAACTTCTTCAAATACCACCTCACTACAAAACCTTGACTTGACATTCAGAAAAACAGCTTCTAATTTATCCTTGTGTTCGGCACACAAAGAAAGTATATCTTCACTCATGAAAGATTTATTGGTGTTGTATTCACTGTTGGTTTCTTTTTCCATACAAAGAACCCAAAGCCATCGGATTTGCTGGAATGGATCTTCATTTTTCTGAACTGCAACCTCAATGCTACTAATGACTTCCATGAATCTAGATTCAGTACAAATTTTATCAATTAAGTAGAAAAAAGTATTCCTCTGACCCTGAAAAAGACTATCATAAACAACTGGCGGCAATGAAACTGCAGCAGTCAAGCATGCTTTCCTAAAGCTAGGATCCAAATTGCTAATGATCCCAATGGCAACATGTAACAGATTCACAGACACTAGAACAAGTTTTTGAGACAAAAAATTTGAGCCATCATAAAACAGTCTTTTCTGGTTTTCACTCCAGCGGTGAAGTGCAAAATGAGCTACTCCTCCCCACCTGTTTCATGACAAAAACACAATGAGTTAACTAAGATATTTAGAGCATTAAAGATAACAACATTTTAATCATGGCTACAATATTTTGAACCCTAAAGTAGCAAGAGCAATCTTTCATTTGTAATGTGATGCAGTTTGCATCATTAACAGAGTGCACAGTGCCATGGACAACAAAAATCAAGATTTCTAATATGATTTAAACTCAATATTTATCGAACCAAGTTTCTTTTTTTTTTTTAATCACATAATTGAATGTTAAAATAAGGATTTGGATCACTGCAGTTCTTTGAGAACGGGACAGGATTGTCATCCACAGTGCTTATAGTCTCTTCAATCATTTCCAAGTAAAAATATCAATATGGGGCACAGATATAACCTACAATCAAGCAATCACGCACAATCAAAGGAAAAGGAAATTTGAAATAAAATAGGAAAATAATCATGAATTAATAGGAAGACCTAATGATTAAATGATCTTCCCGAAGAAAGAGATCAAGTTATAACATATCTCACATTAACCAAACATAGTAAATCCCACTTTCAATCTTCATGTGGTATTGAGAACAGACCAACCAAAAGATGAAAGGTTGAAAAAATTTATATTCATCCTTATCAATAGAGTAATAATTGACATAGGCATCATTATTACATAAAAATACTAGAAAAAATGGTCCATGAACCAGCTTTCCAAAGACATGTGTCTAAAAAGCCTGCCCATATGTCCTGCAGACTTGTCTAATTTTAATAATTGATTTTAGTGTGGGTCATTCCACATGCATTGCTTCAGTCTTCTGCTTCAGAAACAACATCTATCAAATAATTTTTAATCACTCAATAGAAAACAATATACACCTTCAACTTGAAGGAACAAAAATAACTAATAAAGAAAATAAATGCATTCATAATTCTTAACATCAATGAAAAATATGAGAATTAATTGCTAAGGAACAAGAGGTGTTAGATGATGTTGCTGCAAGCAATATTTTGTGATGTTACAACAGACCAAACGCTGGCAGTCTTAGTGGTTCAATCAATATTCAATAGGTTGTCCTGTGCTCCTGTACAATTTGATAACCAACCAATCGAACTTAAGGCCAGGAGCAAAACAGCAACACTTATTTAAAAATACAAATAGTATAAATATTTAATATGAGTAATCTTTTTGCTGCATATTTAAATAAAACTAGAAAAATAATTCATTAATGGGGGAGTAGCTGGCCCCTTCCCATGAATGTAGGCCCATGCTTATTGCCATTGTTATCGGACTGAATGGCCTACTGGTTCCATTTAGTCAAAGATAGAGCAGATTTGACTGGACAGGAATGATAACATCAAGATGTAACCACTATCATAACGGCTTATTGATTCAGAATTTTTTCAAACAAGCATGTTTGCCAACGAAAGTGGACCAGGACTGTTAAAAGTGTAGTTGTGATGTAGATAATATTTTTCTATCAGAACATAATTTCTAATTTCCCATTGAAAAAAGAGCAAAAAGAATTGACAATGATATTATCAAGTATTATTGAAATCATATGTTGTATTATATAATTTGATCACTATAAGCATTAAAAACATCAATTAACTGCATTTGTATATCTACAGAATAGACACATTACATTACATTTGACGGTACAAATATGAGATTCATCCATGGGCATGGGAGATTGCATGGGAGATTGCATGTGAGCCATTTTCTTCCTAGCACCAAACTCACTGGACTATATAGCATGGTGATAATCAGGATTTTGTTACATCATAACATAATACAATGAACTAAGCTTGATTCTAGCAACAACTCTCTAATAGTAAAACAATACATTGAACTAATGAAGTGGCCAGAGAAAAAGAGAAAATATAAAATCTCACACCATATAGAGGAAATTGCCACAGGCATAAAAGAAATATCTAAGATGCTGTAATAACTTTGGAAGGATTACCTCCATGTTTTCCCTATCCTATTTTTGCAGTAATTCTTTTTCATGATTTTCTATTTTGGAAAGTAGTACTTTGTAAACGAATTCAAGTTATCAACCAGATTCATAATCCTTGACAACATCATCCTCACTTTTACTGTCAGTCACTGACCATGTGTTTGTTTCCCATTCACTGCCAGTGGAAGATACCATTGGTCACAGGCCACTTGATCCAACCACTAATTCCTGGCATAGGCCTCCTTCCTCTGGTGGATGCACATAAGTGCTTGAATACTTAGATGGAGACCATCAAATTTATTAGGAAAAGGGCCCATAAAATATCTTCAAGACAAGATGTTTCCGATAATAATTCTCTTGGGTTTTATCCATAATTCTTTTCTAAGGAATTCTTCCTTCATTCAAATTTCAGATTCTTTGCTTATATTTGTGACTTGTGAGTTATTTACCTTTTCTGTTTACAGTTTTAACATTTAAATGGATACATTAGCCATCACACAATAAAATGGAAGGGTAGAGTATACCCAATCAAAGTTCTATACAACTTGATTTTGCGTACTTGCACTCTACATCCTGAGAGGCTGGGATTTAACCAATATATAAGTATAACTGTTTGTGTACCTATAGTTTATCTGTTATTGGAAATATATGCTTTAAAGTTCTGTTTTACGTACGAGTAATGTCCGTGACATCATGCAATTATGGCATAGTTGTGCAAAATCTATGCCATATGAAACATGTAAAATGATATATCTTCCTTTTTTTATTCAAATATGTTTTTTCCTACCACAAATGCATTCCTTTAATAGAATACGAGAGAAAGGGGCAGGTACAGATTTAACATTATGATACAAGAACTTTGAGCAAGTGTATTTTAGGAGGAAGTAGTTGGGCCACAGTTGGATGGGCCCATGTAAGGGTAGTTTTCTGTTATAAACTGTAAATCTGTTACCATAAAAGGGGTTTAATCAGAGACTGTCGAGGGATTCTTCAGAATTAGAAAGTAGTAAGGAGTAGAGCAGACCTCTCAAAATATCTAGAACTTGTGCCATTCTCCGATGGAGATATAATCACTAAAGAATCATCTTTCCTTCTATCTTTGTCAAGAAGAGTTCTATCAATTGCTATTTAAAGCAGTTGATCTGGGAATTGTGGGTGTTAGTTGTGGCAGATTCTTGGAGCTTTGTTGCTCAGAAATTAGCGGACACATCATGATGTCAAACAAAGAACATGGATAAAAAATGGAGGAGATGCAGCGCAGTCATGATGAGAAACAAAACCTTAACAAGCAGCAGTTTGAAGTGATGGAGAAGGGAATGAAATATTTAAAGAAATGATGAAAGAATCAACATCATAGTTGGAAGGGAAAAAAACCTACAAAAAGTCCTTTTCCAGTTTTTTATGGAAATGGGTATCGTCATTGGAGAGCCAAATGCGAGCAAATATTTCATATTGGAGGATGTCCCAGAGGGACAGAAGGCAAAACTGATCTTGATGCCTATGGAAGGAAAAGCCTTTGCATGGATGAGGCACTGCATGAGTAGATTTTATATGATGCAGGATTTGATGATAGAAATTGTGAGGACCCATTGTCAGAGTATTAAGATTGAATCAGTCAGGTTCTTTAGGGACATATTTGGAGGAATTCGATGAATTGCTAGCTTGAGCAGCAGTAGACGATTCCATTTCCTTAAGCATATTCTTATGAGCCTTCGTAGTCCTTTGGAAAAGGTTTTAAGGTTGCAAAGAACTCAATCTGTCCAAGAAGCCTTGAGGGTTCCAAAACTCCAAGAAGAAATATTGCTGGAATTAGCAGGGAAAAGTACAGGATAAAGAAACCTTAGTAATCATGAGACCAGAAGAACTACCTGGAGAAATGGGGTTGAAACTGGCCAGCAGTATAACAATGTTGCCACTAATAACAGAGGAACACATCATGCCAATGGGACCATGATTGAAGCAGCGGAGGACTATGAAAACAAAGGTAGAAGGATTCGACAGCTTCCAAAGGCAGAATATCATGAGAAAATAAGGAAGGGGTTGTGCTTTACCTGTGATGAGAGAAATTCACACTGGAACATGTGTAAGAATAAGCATTACGGGGCAATGCTTTTAGAAGAAACAATGGAGACACAAGTGGACGTGTGCAGCTGCCTGGACCTTCAAAGTATGGCTGGCCTCACACCCAAGAGGGTTCTTAAATTATGGGGAACTCTTGGTAACCAACAAGTGACTGTCCTTATAGACAGTGGTGCCACTCACTAGTTTGTCTCACAGAACCTAGTGAAAAACATGAGGGTCCCTATTTGAAGACCCCCACTTATTGGGTGAATTTAGGAGATGGCTATAAGGAGAGGAGAGGGGGATGTGCTATGAAATGAAGCTCAAATTACAAGGACTGGAGATTCAGCAAAACTTTTATTCCTTCGACTTACATGGAGTTGATAGTGTTGAGGCTGGAACGGTTAGAGGAATTGGGGGAGATCAAAGACAACTTCAAAGAGCTCACAAAGAAGTGGTGCTTAGAGGGGATCCATCTCTCTACAAGGCTTCTGTTTCAGTTCAAGCAATGGTAAAAATGATGAAAGACGTACAGCAGGGGTTTTCAATAAATTGTTTTATGGCCGAATTAAAAAAGCAACCAGAGGAGCCACGTCAAGAGACTGTGTAGCAGTTATTGCATGACTTTGCAGGGGGGTTTGAGGAGCCTCAAGGGCTGCCTCCTTCAAGACAAAATCATGCCATTACCTTGAAGGAAGGAGCTTCAATTCCAAACCTGAGACCATATAGGTATCCACACTATCAGAAAACTGAAATTGAGAAACTAGTTGGTCAGTATGCAGGAATCATTAGACTGAGCATTCTTAAGTCCTGTCATTTTGGTGCAAAAGAAGGATGGAAGTTGGTAATTTTGCATTGATTGCAAAATCTCTTAATAATATGACCATTCCTGATAAATCCCCTAAACCGGTAATAGATGAATTACTTGATAAATTAGTAAGGGAAACCATTTTTTCCAAGTTGGGCCTTAAATTAGGATACCACCAAATTTGGCCTTAAGAATGCACCTTCTACTTTTTAATCCCTTGCGCTCAAGATGTTGAGATCATTTTTGAGGAAATTTGCTTCAGTTTTCTTTAATGACATTTTCATTTACAGCCAAAGTAGTCCTGCCAGTTGAACACTTGAGAAAAGTCTTCCAAACTTTAATCCGGCATCAATTACCGGTTAACAAGAAGACATGCATATTTGGAGCTACAAAATTTGGGGCATGTTGTTTTAGCTGCAGCAGGGGTAAAGGCAGACCAAGAAAAAGTAGAGGCCCCACCATAAACATCAGCTAGTCAAATATTGTCAATTTCATTACATGCAGAAAACAACAACTAATGGAATTTATAACCACAATGTTAAATAGCAGAGACAAAAGGAACAGAAAAGAAAAGCAGAAAATGAAATAATAGAGGGTCATAATAAAATTAATAAAGTTGTAGTTGCAAATGAACAAGGGAAGTTTGATAAAAAGAGATTACTGTATTTGAAACAATAATAGTTCAGTTGAAGTTAACTTTTACTTACTCAAAAGGAGGTTCAACCTCAATACTAAGGGTAAGGTGCAATGAGAACCCAGGAGAACCATCACCGACACCAGATTGTGTATATGCCTTGTGAGGAAAACCTCTGGGAATATATAATATATCACCTTCCCTGAGAAAGAACTCTCGTCTACCAGCCTTTGCATATTCAACAACAGAACCAAGTAAATTATCATATAAGCGAGGTAACAACTGACTGGGTGGAGAATATACAGTCCACTGCTTGGAACCAAAAATCTGGCATACAAATACACAGTGGTCATCAAAGTGACAAGCCAAACCCTGGGAATTAGGGGGGGTTAAGTACAAGTTAGCACCAACTGAAGGTTGACCAAACATAAGTGCTAATGTATCTGCAATAGCCGAAATGCTCTGATAGCGAAACTCCAGACCACGCAGAGCAACAGTATATCCCTCGTTATATGCTTGCCCACATTTTAAGATCTCATGAAAAGTAAAATAGAGAGGTTCCTTAATGCAGCCTGAATTAAAGTCCTGGAAGTAATGCATTTCTTTTCTCGATTGCCTCTCTGTTTTGACAACACGTATATCCTGCTGGTAGATTATAGGACAACCAAGTCTATCTTTTGCCTCATTCAGAAAATTAAGTATGTTTTGTTCATCTGAGGCAATAGGGAAACAAGCCACTAATCCTTGAAGAATTGAGGAAAGAAGGGAAGGAACGTTCCCTTTCCAGCTCAAAGACTGAACAAATGCACCAAACATATCATGCATATGTGGATCCCTCGTGGTCCTCGCCAGCAGAAAAGGCGAAACCTCCCAGTAATTTGATATAAAATCTTTAAAACTAGTATCACTCGCACCAAAAAGACCCCTTTGAACCACTTCAAAGGACAGAGAGCCAGTAAGTTGAGAAGCGTTAATGGAAAGCCTAAAGATGCATTCTGCAAGATTACTAACTGTAATGCTACTTTTACAAAGCTTCCCTTCTTCATTCCATTTCCCAGCACCTTTGATCACCTCTTGATCACTCACTCTCACCCTTATCTGTTTCAAAATTCCCAAAAATGACTCAGAAAGACTTTGTGGGATACCCTGTAGCTGCTCAGCTTCACAGGCATTGATAAGAGCAACAGTTGCAGTGAGAAAAACCAATGACAGTTTATCTTCCGTAATCCCAATCTTAAGAGAACGAAAACTTCCATCACCCTCAGACCATAAACAGACACATTCAAAACCCTTGAAAATCTGAAGAAACACAGACCTAAGTAATGTCAATTCGATTGTTCAGTCATCCATCACATACTTACTTTAATAAACTTTAAAACAAAAGTAAAACGACACACAGCATAAATGCTTACATCAATTTGTTCAACGCGGAAAATTTGAGCAATTGTCGTCGGGCGCAGATGGTAGTGGAAAAGTCTAAAACAGCATTGCAGGCAGATAACAGAACCTTTCTCTTGGGACTGTGCAACAGCGAGATTAGTCCCTTGACGGTTTCAGAATCGGAAGCGATTTCCTCGTTGGCGTCGAAGGAAACGAGCGAGGCGGCGCCGATGATGTCTGCCGCGAGGCACACGTTTTCCACCCGCGTGGAGCGGAGTAGGGTTGGGAGCAACGCCAAAGTGGACGTCAGCGAGGTCTGCGAGATAAGAAGTGAACGGCGAAGTTTGAATAAGCATTTGTTGATCAAGATAACAGAGTTGGGTCTGCTGCAGAGTGATGCGAGTAACAGAGCAAAAATGGCATTGGCATCTGAGGAACGAGGACGGTGAAGTTCACGCGCCGAGGGTTTTTCCTTCCTTTTTCTCTTAATTCTCTGTTTCTTCTTCTCCATTCTTCTCGCCGACGGGCAGAATGGTTCGTTAGTTTTTGCTTTTTTTTAATAAGCATTTTCCATGTTTTTTTATTATTATTCTAGAATTTAAGTAGTAATAAAAAAATGTTTAATAAATAGCCTTTGGAAATATTGAGATTTAACTAGTTTCTACAAGAATTAGAAAATTTACGTTTAATATTATTTTTTATCTTAACATAAGTGGCCAAAATAAATATAGTTTGTTTTAATATGTTTTTTAAAAAAATGACACAGTTTAGTTAGAACATGAATTTACATTTGAAACCGTTCTAGACTCACAAAAATGGTTGTATGCAAATGAGTTGAATTCTAAAACTTTTGCTATTGGGATGAAAAGAAGAAAAGAAAAAAAAACAACATAAATTTACATCCTACTTTAGGCTTTTCAGAGAAACATTTTACCTTTGGCGAATTAGTTTTTATAAAATCAATAGAAAAAATTGTGTCAATAGAATTATTTTTTTTTAGTTAGTGTCCACCCGAAAAGCAAATAATATTATGAAAAAAAAACTAATTGGCTGAACAAATATAATGATAATTAGGTGGTTTATTTTTTTAATAAGTGTATTATTTATCATAATCTCATATCATAAAGATTAAAAATGGTAATTAGGTTTAAAACATAAATATTTTTTAGATAATAACATTAAGTAGAGTTAATTAAGATATCAAAATTTATTTATATTTAACTTGTAAAACTGATTTTGATCTATATAATAAATATTACTCGTTTTAATATTTAAGAAATAGTTATACGTATAAAGAATATTTAAAGATTTTAAAATACTACTTATACGTTTTAATATTTGAAAAAGTCTACTCTACATATAATATTGATTTTTTTTAAATCAAGTAAAAGAATTATAAGTATTATTTTAAATTTAAGAAATAAGTATAAGTATAAAGAATATCTAAAGATTTAAAAATACTACTTGTTCTACTCAACATATAATATATTGAGTTATTTTAAAAAAAATAAAGTAAAAGAATATTTAAATATTTGAAAGTACTACTTTACAGTATTTAATTTGTTTTTAAAAATCAGGTAAAAAAATTATAAATATTATTTTGAATTTAAGAAATAATTATAAACATAAACAATATTTAAATATTTGAAAAACTACTTTACAGCATTTAGTTTTTTTTAAATCAAGTAAAAAAATTATAAACATTATTTTAAATTTAAGAAATAATTATAAGTATAACAAATATTTAAAGATTTAAAATACTACTTGTACGTTTTAATATTTAGAAACACCTACTTTACATATAATATTGAATATTTTTTGAAAAATTAAAGTAAAAAAAATTATAAATATTATTTTAAATTTATAAAATAATTAAAACTATAAAGAATATTTAAAGATTTAAAAATACTACTTTGCAGAAAATATTTGAAAAAGCCTACTTTACATATAATACTGAATTTAAAAAAAAATACGTAAAAAAACTATATAAATAGTATTTTGAATTTATAAAATAGTTATAAGTATAAAGAATATTTTAATTTTTTAAAATACTACTGTACAAATACTTTAGATATAATATTTAATTGTTTAAAAATGAAGTAAAAAAAAGTTGATAAATATTATTGTGAATTTATAAAATAGTTATAAGTATAAAGAATGTTATTTTTAAATTTATAAATCAATTATAAGTATAAAAATACTACTTTACATATAATGTTTTTTTAAGATGAAGTAAAAAAAACTTAAAATAAAAATCTTAGAAGTGGAGAAAGCACAATCTAAAATAATTTTACGCTAAGATCATATAAATTAATTATATAGTTTAATTTTATATTTTAGTTACTCTTATTTTCTTTGAAATATGGTTCTTTGAACCTAATAGTTAAACTTATATGATTGTGAAGCTTTAGTGATCATGGATGGCGATAATCATTGATCTATGTATTTTTGACAATGTGTAAATGTCTAGTACGAATGACATGAATCTTGATGTTATTGGTGTCGATTTCACACTAATTTCATAAATACAAGAACAAATAAATTTGCAGACGCAAGTAGCAGTAATGACAATATTTTGCAAGATTGAATATGGATTGAATGTGTTGTATGTGTTAACGGAGACAAATAATGTTATGCCGGAGTTGGTTCCATAAAAAGAGCATTGTTAGTAAGAATTGATGTCGTACTAGGTTCGTACTGAAAGATGTCATGACATTATTCACATGGGTCCGAAAGCATTTATTAATTTATGTCACCAACTAAGAGAAACGGGGATGGTTAAAGATGCATTTCGATCTACAATTGAAGAACAATTGACTATATTTTTACACATCATTTGTCATAACGTAAAGAATCAAAGTGTTTCGTTCTTCTTTCTTCGATCTGAGGAAACAATATCTCGTCACTTTCATAATGTTTTGAAGGCAATATTGATGTTGCATGGAGAGTTCTTAATTCAACCATCTGGGACCGAGGTTGAATCTCATATCTTAAACAACAATCGATTTTTTTCCATACTTTAAGGTATGAATACGAGAAACAATACTTAAATATTTAATTGAAGTTATTTATAAATGTGAATTTATTGCGTAATAAGATTGTTTAGGTGTCATAAACGACACTCATGTCCATGTCAAAGTCCCATGAGCTGATGCACCTCATTTTCGTGGAAGAAAATAATGGCCAACTCAAAACGTATTTGTTGCTTGTTATTCTGACATGAAATTCACATATGTTTTTGTCGGGTGGGAATGAACCACTTTTGATTCTAAGATATTGAAGGATGCATTTATACGAGAGGATCCATTGGTCATTCCAAAAGGTTAGTTTAGTGCTTTGTTTACAAGTGCAATAAATATTCATTTGGTGACATTACTTATAAGTAATAAGTGTTAATGGATGGTTGTAGGAAAATACTACCTTGGAAACGTTGGTTTTATGCTCAAACCCCAAGTTATAACTCCATATCGCAGAGTTCGATACCATTTAAAAGAGTATTCCTAAAGAGCTCCACAAAATGCACGCTAATTGTTTAATCATCGTCATTCCTTACTTAGAAATGTTATGGATAGAACATTTGGTGTCCTCAAAAAACGATTCTCAATTATTGTTAGTGAAACAAAGCCTCATTACTCTGTGGAGACTATGACCGATATTGTTTTAGCATGTTATATTCTTCATAACTTTTTTCGCGGAGTGGATAATGATGAGTCTTTGTTGGAAGAAGTTGATCGTGACTTGATGCAAGGGGATATAAATGTGTTACACTCGCAAACTCATGAAGATAATTAGAGGCTCGGGTCACAAATTAGGGATACTATAGTAAATGAAATGTGGACAGGTTATTGTAATAATTAATTTTATGTAACATACGTGAACTTATATTTATATTGTTGTAAGAACAATTTCATGGTTTAATGTTGACATTCCACCTTTATTAATATTTACGTATGGAACTATTTATTTTATTATAAAAGTTTAATTTTTTTATTAGGTTTTATCATGGATCGCGGGAAGGGTATTGCTCCATAGTCATTTGCAGATATCTGTGAACACAAAAAACGAACTACCGACATGGATTTTCGATTGCCGAAGGCCATGATCGATGAAGCATTTATGGGTAATCGCATTGACGGTAGTTGGATGACTCAGGGTTACACAAATATCGTTAAATCCCTACATGAAAGTGGATTGGTAAGGATTAAAAAAAAATCATGTGAAGAACAGGCATGCAAGCCTTAAGGACAGATGGCGTGAGATTCATGCTCTATTTAGTGGTATGAGTGGTTTCGATTGGAATCAAAGCTCAAAAAATTTTTAGGTTGAGGATGAAGTGTGGGATGTGTTGATAACCATTAATTATGAATACCAATGTATTTCTTTTCATTAATGAACAGGAAAAACCCACAGTCGCAAAGTGGCGTGTTAAACTCACCAGGCACTACAACTCAATGGAAAACTTATGGGGGCTTGATTGTGCTACCGGCACAGTTGGAGAACAACACTACAGTCATAAGCTCGAACTCAGTCTCATCATTTTAATGTAAATCTTAATGATCACAATATAGAGTACATCCTAGAGGAGTCAGATATTGATGCACCCAATGTGAAACTCCTCGCTTAGTTGACCCTAATGACAATTCATACAGTACTGATTCTAATCTGACACCCCTATCGATGCCACCTCAATCATCCCAGCTATAAGATGGTACTTCTTCTTCTAGGGGATCAAAAAGAAAAGCCCTCATGGTGAATGTCACTGATATATAATTGGAAAGGCTTAATACAAGGTTTTAAGGATTAATTGATATCCTTGGGGGGGTAGCGATCATTCAGATATGTTGTGTCATATTGCAGAGCGACAAGCCATTTCATCTGAGGTTGTCGCTTTGCCATCACAACGAATGGCTAATCCTACAAAAGAAAATTTGCAATATAATAAACGTTATGTTATTGCAAAATAAGAACAAAACTCCATATTTTGTGAACACACGCACACACTCCGTCGTACATCGACTTTTCAATACTCTGAATCTGATATTTGGGAAATGTTAGTGGAGATGAACATACAAGATGAAGATCTGTTGGATAACTGTTACAACTTCATGTGTGGTCATCCTAATGCGGTGAAACAACTCTTTAGTATACCTCTCGAGCGACAAATGAGAAAGTTTGTGGAGATAATGAATACAAATGCCTAAACTATGTAAAAATTTGGTTGTATTTTATTATGCATATGTGGTTTTCTTATGTTTGTTATGCAATAGAGTATTGAATGCAATAGAGTCTGACACGAATGCACATTTATAATATTATGCACGAACTTTATCCATGAATTTTGCTTTAAATTATAATTTATTGCATTAATATTTATTTCATAATTTTTTTTTCTTCATCAAATTATATATCCAATAGAGTATCTAAAATAATATGCTCCAACACAATAACAAAAACAATATTTTAATTTCATACAACAATAATTAAAAAAACAAATAAATCACGATTACAACTTTTTTCTAAATAAAGTTTATGACAATCGTAAACATGGTACACAAATTTTACGTCATTTATATTTTTTTCGAAGTTAACTCCAATACAATACCAAAAATAATATTTCAATTACCAAAAATAATATTTTATTTCAAAACAATTATAATTCACAAATAATCAATCAAATTAATTTTTTAATAATTTTTAAATACAAGGGCAAATATATAAACTTAAATTTTTATAAATTAAAAAAAAATACAATTTCAATCACATCTATCACATCACTCACAAACTTTCATAAATTTGTTTTATACTTCCCACTCTATTTACCTTAATCTAAACACTCTAACTTTCTTCACACTTTCCCTTCAAATCATTTCAAATACACTCTCTCTATTTTTCTCCCTGATACAAACAAAGCATTAGAACGAGTGGAGGTGGATGTTAATGCATGTAATTCAATTTCCAAGGATATCATAGGAAATTCTAATAGGCTTAGTTGCAACTTTTGGGTCATTTGCACATCATTAATTTGAACCTTTTCCATGGCATTGGATAAAAATATCCCTGAAGTTGTGAAGTTGTTCTCTTTGCTACCCAGGTTTCCTATTTTTTCTAAAACAAAGTTATTTGTATCTCCACAAACTAAGTGAATAAAATCACTCTTTAAGTCTCATAAACACTCCACGCACAAAAACCTACAAAAACTACATAATTTTTTTACATAAACTTAAAATGTTGCATACATTTTATGTTTGGCTCTATCATTAATTAGACTAGTTGCATTTATAAAATTAATCAAAATGAGTTGTTTTAAACAAATTTAGAATTACATTAACTAAAATAAAAAGTTTAGGGACTAAATTGATTTTTTACTACTTATATTGAGACTAACATTGGTATGGAGCTAGCAAAATTAATAGTATTAGTTGTTTTAGTTATAATGTCTAAAATATATTAACTGCACTCTGAAAGAATTTTCAAACATTTAAAAAAATTGCACAATTTTTCTTTTTTGTACATCCGTAATACAAAGTGTATGATGAAGTATATGTCAAATGTGTTTAGTTTCACATTCTCTATTACTAACACTTTTTTGTGTTAATTAAAATAACAACAAAGCCTATATATTTAAGTTCAAATTCAATAATAAGATTAATTTTATATTAACCTAGACACAAGACAAATACTTTAGGTTTTAGGTACATCAAGAGACACTTCAACTCTCCATATAGAAGTTTGGATGCTTAAAATGCTTTTGATCTACCATCCATTAGTCATCTCTTGTACAATGTTACTTTGTTGGCAGTTATTAAATTTAAATATTAATCATTGCTTAATTATTAATAATATTCAGATATGATGATGGAAATGACTTGGAGTGGTAGATGACTTTAGTATCATTGTTACTACTTCATGACAAGACATTTTTATTTTTAATAATGTAAATCATCGTAAAAGATACTAAAAATAGTGGTCGACATAAATGTGATGTTGTGTTGAGACATATAGAATCTCATGTGTATAATTTCGATTCATGTAGACATTAAATTATTGGTCTATAATACTATAGACAAACGTCATTAAATTTTATCAAAGAATGTAAATTGTGTGATAAAATATAAATAATTTTGTTTACACATGGAAACAAATATTCATCCTTAAAAAGTAAAGGAATTGAAATGGAAATACTAGTTACAATTTAGCATGTAAACTATAATGATGTTACATTAATGATTTTAGATTATTTATGTGTGATGTGTCGATGCTTATTTGAGTTTAATGAAAAGTAACATTTCTTTATTGTAGAACAAAAAATATTTATTTTATTAAAAAAATTGTTTACATTGAATATTTGAAATATGAATTTCCTTAAAGGGATTTATGAAATTAATCATCATTTGTGTCGTTGTGATATTATTCATTTTATAACCTAAAAATGTAATAATTTATTGTATTGAAATTATTAGTATTCCGGTGTATTGAAAAGTGTAATGATGTTAATTGAAATGTTAGTTCAAATGAGACATTTTATAAACACTATTATGTTGATAAACTTAGTTGCAATGTATTAATTGGGATCACTCAAACAAAATCATGGAATTAGAATTTATTACTCTTGATATGACTAGTTATGTACCATGTGATTGAAAAACCTCTTTGTAAATATTACTTTGAACATATAAGTTGAAAAATTACGAGATTAAAATACTTGGTAAGACAAAAAAAAAATTGTGCTTAAAGTCAATTATATATTTTGTTAATCCACTTAACTTAAATCCTGTGAGAAGAGAAATTTAGTAAGACATATACATGAATGAATTTAGGTCATTTAAAAAAAAAAAGAGCAGTGACACTTTTGAAGATTCTTTGGATAAGGTTCATATATAAGAATAAAATATTTATATCTACTAACATTTTTTTTTCCAGCATATATCTACTAACATTAAATTAGCATAAGTCAATTTTCATTTCCTTTCATATGATATGATAAAGTATTGGACATTATATTGAGATTAAATTGAATCGTGTAAAAATGTCTAATATAACACAATGTTTTATAACATTGATAACTCTTTTGGACGATGTACGTTTTACACCGTACATTTAATGAAATTACATATATAAATTTAAATGTAAGTATAATACATGAAAAAAATCTATAAAACAATCACAAATATGTTAGTTGATTTTAATTTTATAAAAAGATTATTGATTGTATCTTCAATAATTTTTTATATTAAACGATTGTAAAACTTTTGTATTTAATTACAATTTATTAATGTTACCATTATTTATGCCAATTATTTAATAATAGAAAAAAAATCATTAATACTCACTTAAAATAAACAAATAAGTAACAATAAAGCAAATAATATACAATGTTAATGTCATTTGATGTCATTGTCTTTTTTATCCTCGTCTATCTATAAACCTTAACTACCAAGACTAAAGTTTAATAATATTAATTGTACTCAATTTTATTTAATAATTAATGGTAATATTTTATCACTCTCTCTATAAAATATTGATACTTAGACAAATATTAATTTCTATAACAGAACCTTCCCAAGAAACTATGGAAATTTGAGTTAATAAGTGATATTAAATTACACAATATTACGAGCAACCTTTCCACCAATTAAATACTACAAATCAGTACAAGGAAATTAAATGTACCGTATATATTTATATGTTTATAGATATTAGTTTATGAATGACTAAGCTATGATTGTTTCATCAGTTTAAAAAACTGGTTCATCATCAGTTGTACAATTCTTTCAAAGTAGGTTTAATTGTCTTAGAAGTTTAGGGTTTATAATAAATAATTAAAAATTATTAAAATTCAGATAACAAAATAAATAAACATTTTAAAATATAATCCTAAATGATTGGATAATAAGGAAGATATTATTTCGTTTTTAATACAATAAAAAATTATAATATTAATATAACAACTTTAATTTTATTTAAACTTTATTAATAATTAATATAATGAAACATGCACACTTAAATAAAACTAATGTTAATATATGTTTTAAAAAAATTAAATATAAAAAATAAAAAATAAAGGAGAAAAAACTTTTTCAAAAATTAATTACACATTAACATTAATTTTGTAATATATACGTGGAATTAGTAAAGACTATACAACCTGTTTAATTATCTTAATCATTAATAAAATTTAAAATTTAAAATTAAAATTTTGTTATTATATTAAAAATCGAATATATTCATACTTGATGAAGTGTTTATCCATAAAATTATATTATTTTAACTGTGATTATACTGTATATGCTTTTATGCTTTTATGATAAGAATGTTATTTCTGTTGATTTAAAATATACAATTATTTTACCATGATTATCGAGTTTTATTAATTTTAGAAAATTGAAATGTTAACAATATTTTATAATTTTTACATTGAAAATCTGACAAAAATAATTATTTGAACAGTTGATGTTTTCCTAAAACATTAATTATACTGTAATTCATAACAAAATAGTTTAAAAATGGTTATATTCCCATTAAATATGCCTTTGATGATTATATTGAACAATTTGTGTAAAATAAACCATGTTATTATGCTGTAAAGGGGAGAGAGTGAAAAAACAAAAACGAAGGAAAAAAAAAAGTGTGGGGGGAAACAAAGAAAGGTCGAGGCTGGGGTTCTTGCAACCTGCGACTGCGCCAGCGGAAATCGAAGGGCGAAAAAGCTTGCATCCGATTCTGGGAAGACGAGGGTTCTCTACCTGTTCCCTTTATAGTCTGTAAGTCGCTACGATTTTCTTTTTATTTTCCATTTCCCTTATCTTGTTGAAGCGTGTTTAATCGATCTATCACTTTCCCTAATATCTTTTCAATTCACTCCATTTTTCTTTATCATTCCCCTCCCAATTTCACTTTTATCAACTGGTTTGTACAAACCCTTTTGGAATGCCGTCCAATTTGGTTGTTGCTCATGTATTTCTGTTTTTGCTCGTTTTCCCACTGTTTCCCACCGTTGGACCAATTGAACGGATGATTTTAATTTTCTTGTCTTATCTGGGTAATGAATTGGTATTGTACATGTTTTGTGGGTTCTTCTCATTGTGATCGCAGTTTCTTTGGATTTGAGAAGCATATTAGGGTTCACTCGGGAAAAATGAACAGTAAAGAACATATAGGCAATTAAAGCTTCAGTGTCGCTCTTTCTTCCTTAGAATGATCTCGCACTGTTTTCTATGTGTGAATGTGAGAATATAAGGTGGAGATCTTTTTATCATTGGTAAAATATCGTCAAAACCGTCGTGTAATCTAACTTTAATATGTATGTTTGGGATGTTAGTAGCTTTTTGCATTCTCTCAACCTATGCCTGGACTAGTCTTTGGGTTCGTTCGGTAGGTTATCTTGTGGCCAAAAACTCCTACTTTCTGGTTGTGAAGGCTAGAGTGAATTGTGGATGTTTACATGCAAAGACACCGCCCAGAAAAACTAATGTTAGAGTAGATAGAGGGAGAACTGGAATGATTTAATTGAGTCATAACCGAGGTTGAATGTATAGTGTTGGACAAGGCTTCTGAGGGGGTATGAGGTTATGGCATTGTGGGATGTTTGTTGGTTGAGGTCCCTAAAAGTGTGCGTTATCTGTAGAAGGAGGCCAACAATGCAACCCATCTCATCATGACATGGTGAGATTGCATTCTCTAGATTTAAGTATGCCTTTTGTTTGTGAATGGGTTGCCTGGCTTGACACCACTGCAGGTACATATGAATTATGGAACTGTTTTGCCGCTCCCCTCATACACCTGGTTATAGCTGCCTCTTGGTTAAAGGAATTAGGTTTTTGTTGGAAAGCCTTCTTAATTGCAGTCATTCCTAGCTCACTGTAATTTAGCCTCTTTTGAGACTTCCTTAAATTGAACCTTTTGGTGTGTAGTCTCTCT